>ERZ1643246.622-NODE-622-length-44351-cov-240.141548_pt1 | contig 44351 bp, 41 predicted proteins | sample MGYA00579265_ERZ1643246 | MGnify/ENA primary metagenome ERZ1643246 (study PRJEB29033, sample SAMEA4952261) | chicken gut metagenome | biome: Broiler Chicken; feature: Gastrointestinal Tract; material: Caecum | place: Ireland | collected 2018 | study: Broiler... | reverse complement strand
GAGTTCCGTCACTCCCCTCGCGCGAATTGCGGCCGAAGGCCGCGCCAGCGCGACCAAAAGGGGGAATCCCAAAGGGGGCGCAGCCCTCTTTGGCCAGTCTTTGCCTACTTTCTGCTGGCCAGAAAGTAGGGGCCCGGCGCGGCCTGCGAAGTGCCCCGAAGGGGTAAGCGCGTCGAAGGGAAAAATTAAAAATTTAAAGAAAGGTAAGGGGATAAAGAAAGCTCTCGGCAAAAAAGCAGTGCCTACGGCCTGCGAAGTGCCCCGAAGGGGTAAGCGCGTCGAAGGAATCAATCAAAATTTTCAATAAACGTAAAGGGGATAAAAAAGCGCAGTTCGTAAAAAAGAAAAACACCCCGGGGCAGCAAGCCTCAAAATAAAAAAGGGCCTGCACTCCGGCAAACCCTTTTAAAAATAAAAATTCTTTTTAAGAAGCGTCCCCACCGTCTGCGGGAGCGGACGAAGAATTTTCCGTCGCCGGGGTGGCAGGCAAGCGCTGATACTGCTCCAACAGCCGTGCAGCCAGAAGCCCGTCCACGCGCGCGAAATCTTCGCCGGGCGTAAACTTGCATTCCTTCGCAATCTCCATCGCCTTTTCATACGTAAACAGGCGCGCCGCCTTCTTCATCGGCTGGTTGCTGCCCTCCGGGAAAAACAAAAACCCAATCCGGTCGCCCTGCGGGTCGGCAAAGCAGAAACAGCCGGCCTCCACGCTGACGCCGTTTTTCTCCTCGACCGCCGCCGCGATCCCGGCTTTCACAAGCTCGATGCCGACGTCGTCTAACCCCGCTTCAAACACGAGGATTTTTTCTTTCAATTCCATCGGTGAAACCACCACACGCTTTTTGACGTCGTGCAGCTGCGGGAAGCGCTCGTCCACATTCACCTTTTTCAGGTCCTTTTCGTTGCCCTCCGGCACAAGGTAGACCATGAACTTGCGCGCCTTGTCGTGGTAAAGGCACGGATACACAAGCTCGGCCTGATAGCCGCAGTGCGGGCACTGCCAATCGAAAAAGGTTTCGTCCAAGATGCGCGCGCGCATTTCCGGCTCCGTCTGCGCGCTGATGCCGGTCCACATCTTCGTGCGCACCGGTTTCCCGCACTGCGGGCAGCAGACGTCCTTGTTGACCTGCGTAGACATATTCGAAAACTCCCTTCAACCCTTTCGTTTGACGCCTTGGGAACGGACGCCGTTTTTATTATAGCACGTTTTCGGGTAAAATCCCACCGCATTTTGCGAATTCGCGCGGCGGTGCAAAAACGGAAAAAAGCACAAAACCCTCTGTTCATTTTCCCGGTTATGGGGTATAATGATAAAAACAACGCACGTGATTCGAAAAGCCGCGCCGCGTGCGGAAAGCGGCGGCAAATGGAGGAATGCATTATGGGAATCTTCGAAACGATCAGCCAGCAAATCACGGATACCATTACAGGGATCTTTGAAAAAAATCACCGCAGCGCCATCGTCAACCGCCTGCGCATCGTCATCAAAAATGAACGGGAAAACTGCGCACGCGCCTATGTAGCACTGGGAAAATACTACTACGAACACCTGCGCGACAAGGAGAACCAGGAGACGGAAGCACTGTGCACCTCGATTGACGAGAGCACCCGGCGGATGCAGCGCGCGTTCGACAAAATGCACGCGCTGCACGAGGAAGCGGTCAAGGAAGCCGAAGCCCGGGCAAAAGATCCCGGAAATCCGGCCTGCGTTTCCTGCACGGACGACTGCACGCAGTGCAGCTACAACGTCGGCGTGAACATCGCGTCGGAGGCGGCACCGTATGACAAATACGACACAACGCCTTCCCCGATTGCGAACGACCCGGACAATATCGAAGTAGACGCCGTACCGGCCCCGCAGCCCCCGCAGCCTGCGCCGGCGCCCGACACCGAGGCGGCGGACGATACCGAGTCGCCCAACGCATGAAGCCGCGCGTTTTCATCGGCATGAGCGGCGGCGTAGACAGCAGCGCCGCCGCTTATTTGCTGCGCGAGCAGGGCTATGACGTGGCCGGCTGCACGCTCCTTCTTCGCGACGGCGGCGAGGCCGAGGCCGAAGACGCGCGCCGCGTGTGCGAGGCGCTCAAAATCCCGCACATGGTGCTCTCGCTGCGCGAGGCGTTCCAAAAGGCCGTCATCGGCGACTTTCTCGCGGCGTACACGGCCGGCCGCACGCCAAATCCATGCATCCGCTGCAACGAGGCGATCAAGTTCGGTGCCATGCTCGACTTTGCGCTGGAAAACGGGTTTTCGTACATTGCAACGGGGCATTACGCTGCCGTTTCCCGCGACACCAAAACGGGGCGGTACGTCCTTTCGGCCGTGCCGACCGGAAAAGATCAAAGCTATGTGCTCTACCGGCTCTCGCAAGCGCAGCTTTCGCACGTGCTGTTCCCGCTCGCAGCGCTGACAAAGCCCGAAATCCGCGCCATCGCCGAAAAGGCGAACCTGCCCGTCGCACACAAGCCCGAAAGCCAAGACATCTGCTTTATCCCGGACGGCGACTACGCGGCGTTTTTAAACCGCTGCGGCATCCCCGACACGCCCGGCGACTTCGTCGACTGCACGGGCCGCGTACTCGGGCGGCACCGCGGAATTTTCCACTACACGGTCGGCCAGCGCAAGGGACTTGGGATTGCATTGGGCGTACCGATGTATGTGGTCGCGCTCGACCCAAAAGAAAACCGCGTCGTATTGGGGCCCGAGGGCAGCCAATACCGCAGCACCCTGACGGTTGAAAACATGAATTGGGTTTCGGTCGCAGCGCCCGCCGCGCCGTTTCGCGCGCAGGTCAAGGTGCGCTACCAGGCGAAACCCGCGTGGGCGCGCCTCATGCCGAACGCAGACGGCACGTGCGGCGTGCAGTTCGATGCGCCGCAGCGCGCCCCGGCACCCGGGCAGGCGGCCGTCTTTTACGACGGTGCGCGCGTGCTGGGCGGCGGCGTCATCGCGCCATTTACCGTGTAAGCTTCTTTTCCTACGCCTTTTTCAAAGCAAACAAAAGCCGGCCCCGCGAGGTTTCAAAAGCCTTGCGGGGCCGGTTTTGTCGTTCTTTTACGCTTCGGGCTTCGGGGCATCCGCGCTTTCCGGAGCCGTTTCGGGCGCTTGCGCGGGCAGGGCCGCCGCACGCTTCCCATGACGGGTCAAAAGCAGCACGGCAAGCGCGACCGTAATCGGCACGCTCAAAATGATGCCGAAGCTGCCGCACAGACCCTGCATGATCTCGATGCCGATGCTGCCGGAGTTGATGATCTGGCGGTACGGCAGGTTGTAGGCGTAGTCGAGCACGAGCGTACTCAGGCTGGTGCCGGCAAACGCGAGAATCAGCGTATTGCTGTCCGTGCCCATCATATCGCGGCCGACGTGAATCCCAGCTTTGAAGAGCTCTTTGTTCGAAATCTGCGGGTTGTGCTCATAGAGCTCGTTGACCGCGCTCGCGATGGACATCGCGACGTCCATCACGGCGCCAAGGCTCGAAATCAGCAGGCCCGCGAACAGCAGGCCGCTGACCTGGACATTCGCCGCATTTTCAATCGTCAGAAGCGTTTCAATGTCCTCGACATTGTAGCCGGAAATGCCGGCGGCCACGCCGAAAATCGTCGCCGCGATGCCCGAAACGACAACGCCGGCAATCGTGCCGCCGATTGCGACGGCCGTCTTCTTCGTCGGCCCGCCGATTAGGTACATCGTCACGACCGTCGTCAGCGCGCACACAAACACCGCCAGCCAGAACGGCGACAGCCCGCGGTACACGAGCGGCAGATAAACGAAGATGATACAGAAAAACGAAAAGACAATGCCAACGGCGCCTTTTGCCCCCTGCTTGCCGCCAATCAGGCACAAAAGTGCAATGAACACGAGCGCAAAGATGTAAATGGGAATCTCGCGGTCGGGCGCGTAGACGCTCGCCACCGTATCCTCCCCGGCGATACTCTGCATGACCACCACGTTCGTACCCGGCTCGCACGCGGCGCCGAACAAGTAGCCGTTGCTGCTCGTGGCCATAATTTCCTCACCTTTGCGCACACCGGTTTTCATGAGAATCATGACGGTCTGATCGCCCACGCGCGTGCCGTCCTCCTGGAGATTGTCGCGCAGGACCTGGGTGACGGTTCCGCGCTCGAAGGTCTGGCCTTCGCGGCTGTTCATGACGACCTTGTCCACGTCGTTAATCAGCGCAACGAACACGCAGAATACGGCCACCAAAACGGCAATCACAACGCGGCGGATCACCACCGCACGGGTCAGGGGTTCTTTCGGCTTTCGGATGGTTTGCCTCTTCACAATCTGTCGATACCTCGCTTTATCTGGGCATGGAAACGGGCAGCCCCGGTTTGCTCCGGGAACGCCGTGCCCTCTTACTTGATAAGAAAAAGCAGGGGGCGCCGCTGCGCCACAAGCGCGAAACAGCGCCCCCTGCGGGGAAGCTTCCGCCGCCGGCCGTCTGCTGTGCAAAGCCCAAAAGCCGCAGGGCTTCGCAAAACGGACCGGCTTTTTTTAAAGCCTCCTCTGAAGATGGATGTGCTTTGCCGGGCGGTGGGAGTCCGCCCGAATGGAAAAACAGGGTTATGAGAAAAAGAGCTTATACTTGAAAATTATTCGACCGTGACGGTGAAGAGGTTGTACGTCTTGCCCGCCATCGTCATGGAAACCGTTGCAGAGCCCGTGGAGCCCGCCGTGAACTTATAAAGATACGTCACGGAGCCGTCCGCGTTCGTCTGGGTTTCCGTCGTGCCCTGGCTGAGGACTGCGACATTGCTCGGGGCGATGTTCGAGATCGCATAGCCAGCGTTCGCGGCCGGGACATCGATCTTCACCTGATACGACTGACCAGCCTGCATCGTGAAGTCCTGCGTCGTGTCACTCACAAACGGACGGTCAACGATCGTCGCGTCGAAGAGCTTTTCGCCGTTCGCATAGACACCCGTCGTGCCTTCGCCGACCTGGTACTGATAGATGCGGAACGTCGCGGTCTGCGTCTCGGGATCCCAAGCCTTGACCGTGTCGATCGTGGCCTTTTCGCCGTTGCCGACATTGACATGCGTCGCAGCCTCTTCGTCAGCGGTCTTGACCGTGAACTCGGTGGAGACGCCGAGGCTCAGGTCGGTCGACTTTACAATGCTCGAACGGACAGCCGTGCTCGTGTCCTTCGTCGGGCGCTCTTTGTCAGCGGTCTTCACAATCGTGAACGGCTCTTCGATCTGCGATGCCGTGCCGTCTGCCTTCACTTCATACGTCGTGATCTTGAAGGTATCGTCGTCCATCTCGATGACGGAGTAGTTCGGCAGTTCGTTCTGGTTGCGGTAGGCGATGTAGTCCTGCTGCGTGGAAATGAGCTCATAGAACTTCGAACCGGAAGCGGAGTTCGCGGTCACATACAGCGTGCCGGCCGGGTCTTCCGCCGTCATGTCCGGATAGTCCTGCATGACATAGCAGTGGTTGTCCTGCTCAAATGCATAGTAGTTGTCGTTCGGGATGTAATCCGGATCCGTGAAGTCGGGCAGGTCGTACTTTTCGCCGGTCACGCTGTTCGTCGCGTGATCCCAATCGTAATCGCTGCCGTCGGGCTTCATGGAGAACTCGTACGTGCCGTGGTCGCCCTCGTCGCTCTCGATCATCTTGCTGCGCGCATAGCTGTGGTCATGGCCCTGGAGCACGACATCGATGTCGTACTTATCGAACAGCGGGGTCAGCTGCGTGCGCTGGATCAGGCCGTCGGTGCCGGAATGGTCCGCGCCGGAGCCGTAGATATCCTGGTGCAGCGTGACAACGCGCCACTTTGCGTCCGGATATGCGTTGATGGCTTCCTGGATCGTCTGCTCATGCTCGGCGCCGTTGTAGTTATTCGTGTTGAGCACGATGAACAGGCCGTTCGCATAGCTGTAATAGTAGTCCGTGCCGGCGTCGGTCGCACCGTTGTCGGTCACGTTCGGGTTATTGAAATGGAGCTTGTAGTCCGTGTTCAGCGAGTCATGGTTGCCGATCGTCGTTGCAACCGGAAGGCTCGTCAGAGCGGAAGCATTTAAATAGCCCGCATATTCCTCTTCCTTGGCTTGGCCGGTGCGGTTGACCTGGTCGCCTGCGGAGATGATGAAGTCCGTGTCCGGGTTCTGCTCGTACGCGATGTCGAGCGTGCGGTCCCACGTAAAGGCGTCGTTTTCCGCGCCTGCGTTGTCAACGCCCGTGCCCTTGTCGCCGGAAGCGCCGATCTGCGGGTCGCCGACGAAGATCATCTTTGCGCTCTGGAAGTCGCCGGTCTTAAAGCTCTCCGTCTCGCTCCACTCGCCAGCCTTCTGAACCTGATAGTAGTACGTCGTCTCGGGCTCGAGGTCCGTCACGGTGACGTAGTTCGACGCATAAGCGGCGCCGTTCGTGAAGTCGACTTCGCTGTCGGGGTTCTGGGAATCGACGTCCTTGACTTCCTGTGCGGTGCCTTCGAACGTCTTGGCACCCGTCATGCTCTCGCGCGTCGAAATGCGGACAGCCGGCGTCGCGTCGTCAACGGAGCCCTCGCTGTACCACGCAAAGTTTAACTGCGTCTCGTCGGCGCCAGGGGTCATGGAAACCTTCGTGTAATCGGTCGCGACGGTCTGCCACTCCTGCTGCCAATCGCTCCACGACGTGTCGGTGCTCGTGACATCCGAGCCATGCGTATAGCCCAAAGCAAACGCCTGCGTGCTCGCGACGGACAGGACCATCGCAGCGGACAGGATCCCTGCCAGGACTTTCTTGTTTCTAGCCTTCATAAATTTGCATACTCCTTTCCACGCTTACCCACGCGGCGCCGGGGCGCCGTTTCGGTTCATTTGGAGTATAACACCCGGGCGCCACCGGTACAAGGAGCCTTACAAAACTTTCCTTTAAAATTAATCTGTTTTTTACATGGTTAACATGTCTTTAACATTCCAGGCGGCCATACGCGGAAAGGGGAAATCTGTCACATCCATACAAAAAGCGGGCCCGCCGAAAATGCCCCGGCGGGCCCGCTTCATTCGATGTATTGCATGGGGAAACTCAATACGCAATCGCCATCACAATGGCCGCGACGGCGATGCCCAAGGCGCCGCCGGCCACGACTTCGCGCGGCCTGTGGCCAAGGCTCGTCTCCAACGGCTTTTCGCGGCCGCGGCCGAGCTGCGTTTCGATGTCGTTAATCGCTTCGGCGTGGCGGCCGGATTCCCGGCGCACACCCATCGCGTCATAGATCACGACGGCGGCCAAAGCCACGCCGAGCGCAAATTCGACCGAATCAAACCCACACCGCAGGCCGCACCCAAACGCGGTGGCGCACACGAACGCCGTGTGGGAGCTCGGCATCTTGCCGGTACCGCCCACCACGTGCCACGTCAATTTGTGGCCCTGCAAAACCCAGCGCACGGACTTAATCAGCTGCGCCAGCATCCACGACAAAACCGCGGAAAGGATGATCATATTCAAAACCTGTCTCCCCCTCTTTCCGTTTCCAGGAATGCACACGCCGGCACGCCGCCGATTGGCTGCCGGGAGTTTCATTATACCCTGTGCCCCACACAAAGTAAAGGGCTGTGGAGCCTTTTGATTCTTCCCATTTTTGCGGTGCTTTCAAATCCGCCGCGCCGCAGAAAATCCGCCGCGCTGTGCACGGCGGGAGCACCTTTTTAGTATAACAGTTTTCCGTGCAAATTGCTAGGAATGAAATCTTACAAATTTCTTTCCTTCTGTAAGGTTTCCAACGGATTTGCGCACCAACGCAAAAGGCCGGCCGGGCAAAGCGCCGGGCCGGGCCTTTTGGGCAAGTGGATATGGCAAATTTACCAAACGGTGAAAACCTTATTTTTTGAAAAGCCGCTTTACGAAACGGTCAGCGTGTTCGAGCAGCTCATGACGGTCACAAGGATGGCCATGATGATGCCGGGCAGGTACGGGTTCTTCGTCGCCTTGAACAAGCTTCTCGAAACGACCGCAAACACCGGCAGAATCACGACGACCGGGAACAGCCAGATGCCGATGATCGAGCCGCCGATGCCGTACGTTTCCATCGGGTGATAGCCCGTCGCAAAGAACGTCGCATAGATCCAGATGATCAGGATCAGCGGCGACAGCGCGTTAAACAGCGCGACGACGAACGTATTGACCCACGAATGTTTGCCCATCTTCACGTAGTTGAAGCAGTTGTTTGCGACGGAGTTGAGCACATAGTAGATAAGGAAGAACGGCAAAAACTTCAGCGAGATCAACAGCTTGTCGGGCGTAAACGCCTTGATCGTCAGGCACCAGATGCGGAAGTCGGTCTTAAAGAAGTAATCGGCCACAAACACGGTGCTGTACGTCGCCCCCGCTACGATCAGCGCAAGCAGGATCGTCTTGCCGAGATTTCCGGCACTGATCGCGACGCCGTTTTCGCGCAGGCTCACGCCGGACTTCTTGCCGTTGAGCTGATACGAGAGGACCATCATCAGCAAAGCAAACAGGCCGCACAGCATGCTCCACATGCCGATGTAGTACGGGTTAAACTGCTCGCTCCAAAGTGCGGGCTGATTTGCGCTGCACCACTTGTACAGCGACATGTACATGACCATCGAGAACACCGTGGAGACAATGAGCGTGCCCCACAGCCAGCCCTTGCCGCGGCCGCCGGAAACAATGGCCGGCGCGGGGGTCTTTTCCGCGCGCAGCGACGCGAAGAAGCGGGTCTTGAGCATGCACAGCGCAAAGCCGACCATGAACATCATAAAGCCAACAAGGCCGATGAAATTGAACACGACTTTGACCTGCCAGATTTGGTTCGTGGCATCGATCATATTCGGTGCGCTCAGGGATTCGTTAAAGAAATTGATGCTGTTCGTGACGACATTCTTCGAAAAATGCGCCCACGGGTGAATGATCGGCGGATTATAGATAAAACGCATCGCGTCCTGGCCGTCGATGTCCGCGTGATAAACGGTGCCTGCCACACGCGGCTCTTTGCCGGTGGGGTCTTCTCCGAAATAGAGGAACGACTGGGCCGTATTCTGCTTTAAGAAGTCGCGCGGGGCGGTCGTCGTGCCGTCCTCATTGCGGACGCGGTGGAAGAATTCATCGTACTGGCACGCGACGATGCCGGCGTCGCGGCTGCCGAAGATATTGATGTACTCGCCGGTGTCGGCGTCCTGATAGACGGCGTCGTTCGAGACGAGCAGGGCCGCGGCAATTAAGGGCGTTTCCGCCTGGTTATCGAGCATGACCGCCGTGCGCGAAGCCAAAGCGCCGTTCGAATGGCCCGTCACACCGATGCGGGTCGCATCGACGTAGGGCAGCGTCGCGGCGAGCTTCACGGCGTCGTACATGCCGTTGGCGTTATTCTCGTCTTCCCACCACGTGCCGTTTTCAATCGTCTCGGAGTTGCCGTGGCCATACATGTCGATGGACAGCACGACAAAGCCGCGTCGGGCGTACTCGACATAGTTTAAGTCCTGCATCTCACGGGTGTTGTACCAGCCGTGGCTCGTGACGATCGCGGGCGCGGGGTTGTCTTTCGTCGCCGTCTTCGGCACGAGCAGCAGCGCGCTCATCTGGTGGCCGGACTCCGTTTCCCAGCGCAGGTCTTTGATGGTGACGTTGCCGAAATCCGTCTGGACGACGGAGGCGCCGATGCAGCTGATCAGCAGCAGCGCGATCGAAACGATCAGCACGCATGCGCCCTTCGACAGTTTTTTGAGCTTGGACATAAAAGAAATCTCCCTTCTTCCCGCCGTTTTCAAAAGACGCGGGGTTCTTTAAAATAGCGTAGCCGAGCTTTCCAAAAAAGCGCTCTAAGAGCAAAAAGAGCATGGCGCCTCTTCTTAAATCGAGTGCCATGCTCTTTATCTCCATGCTCATGAGCCAACATTTTTTGTTCGCTTTGTCTAGTCACAGTGTATCAAACGAAACGAATAGTGTCAATAGACTTTTTGCATTTTGTCAGTTTGCTCAATTTTACGCCCTGAAATTATTGCAATTCTCCGAATCCCGCGGCGCCGAAAAGGGCTTGCGTGCGCTGCGGAAAGCTGGTATAATGAAAAACAGAAAATCTTGTGCGGAGTAAGCGGAGATGCACAAAGTGACCTGTTCACTTTGTGCATTTTTTTGCCTTTGAGCGCCGCGAAAGAAGGTGTCAGAAGCAAAATGGAACGCGCACAAGCCTTAGAGCTTCTGGCGGAAAGCCCGATTATCGCTTCGGTCAAAGATGACAAGGGCTTTGCCGCTGCGCTGAAAAGCGACGTGTCGGTGATGTTCCTGCTTTACGGGAACATGCTGACCGTCAAAGATCTCGTCCAACGCGCCCACGCGGCCGGCAAGGCCATATTCGTACACTTGGACCTGATTGAGGGACTTTCCGCGAAGGAGATCTGTGTCGATTTTATCGCACAGCAGACTGCGGCCGACGGCGTCATCTCGACGAAATCGCCGCTGACGAAACGCGCGAAAGCCCTGGGCCTCGTTTCCATCCAGCGGTTTTTCCTGCTCGATTCGATGGCGATCCAGAATATTGAACGCCACCTTTCGGAGGATACGTCGGACCTAATCGAGGTGCTGCCGGGGCTGATGCCCAAAATCATCCGCCGCGTGCGCCAGTCTGCGGGCAAGCCGGTCATCGCGGGGGGCCTGATTATGGATAAAGAGGATGTGACCGGTGCGCTCGGCGCCGGCGCAATTGCCGTTTCGACAACCAATCCTGCGGTTTGGAAAATGTAAACCCGCGTGAAATGCGTCAAAACAGAACAAGGTTTCTTAGAGTATACGGAGCGAAACGGAGGGACCCCAAAAAGGGGCGCCTTTGTTTCGCTTTTTTTCGGGGGCCGCTTTCCTAAATAGCGGCCGCCCGGCCGATAAAGCATACGTTCGAAACACGAAGGAGGTTTCTTTATGTACGATGTCCTCATCGTCGGCTGCGGAATCACAGGTGCTGCAGCCGCCATGGAGCTGTCGAAATACGACTTGAAGGTAGGTGTGCTCGAGCGCGAAAACGACGTTGCCGACGGCACGACGAAGGCGAATTCCGCCATCCTGCACGCGGGGTATGACCCGGAACCCGGCTCGCTGATGGCAAAGCTCAATGTGCGGGGGGTCGCGCTTGCGCGGGAACTCTGTGAAAAGCTCGACGTGCCGTATGACCCGTGCGGGTCGTTTGTGCTCGCCTTTTCCGAGGAAGACTGCCGCACGCTGGAAACGCTGCTTGCGCGCGGCAAGCAAAACGGCGTGCCGGATTTGCAGCTGCTCTCGGGGGAACAAGCGCGCGCACTCGAACCGAACCTTTCGGAAGAGGTTAAGGGCGCCCTGTACGCGCCGACGGGTGCCATCTGCTCGCCGTGGGAGTATGCGCTCGCGCTTGCGGAAACGGCCGTCAAAAACGGCGCAGAGCTGCACCTGGAGACGGCGGTCACGGGCCTTTCCCCTACGGAAAACGGCTGGGATGTAAAGACTACCCGCGGCACATTCCAAACGCGGTACGTCATCAACGCGGCCGGTTTGGCCGCACAGGCAATCCACGAAATGGCCGCACCCCACACGTTTACGATTCATCCGGCGCGCGGGGAATACTATTTATTGGATAAAAGCGAGGGCAAGCGCGTCTCGCATGTGATCTTCCAGTGCCCAAACGAAAACGGCAAGGGCGTGCTCGTCGCGCCGACCGTGCACGGGAATTTGATTGTCGGGCCGAACGCGCAGCCGGTGGCGGGCGATGACACGGCAAACACGCGCGAGGGCCTCGACTTCGTGCGGCAAACCGCCCTGCGCTCCGTGCCGTCGATCGCTTTCCGCGACGCAATCCGCAACTTTGCCGGCGTGCGCGCCGTGGCGGATACGGGCGATTTTGTCATCGGCTTTGCGGCGCCGCACTTTTTGGACCTGGCCGGCATTTGTTCGCCGGGCCTTTCGGCGGCGCCCGCTGTGGCGGAATATGCCGTGGAGCTTTTGGGCGAAGACGGCCTGTCCCTGACGAAGAAGGACGATTTCGTCTGCGAACGGCACCGCACGCGTGTCAAATCGATGACGCCCGAAGAAAAGCAGGCGCTGATCGCGAAAAATCCGGCGTTTGGGCGCGTCATCTGCCGCTGTGAGACGGTTACGGAGGGCGAAATCCTCGAAGCGCTGCACGCACCGATCCCGCCGCGCTCGGTCGACGGCGTCAAGCGGCGCGTCAACGCGGGCATGGGCCGCTGCCAGGGCGGTTTCTGCGGGCCGCGCGTTGTCGAGATCCTGGCGCGGGAATTCCACTGCTCGCCGCTCGACATCGTGCAGGACCGCGCGGGCATGTGGATCTTAGCGTGTGAAACGAAGGGAGGCACCGGACATGGTGTATGATTTACTCGTAATCGGCGGCGGACCGGCGGGCCTGGCCGCGGCCTGTGCCGCGTGGGAAAGCGGCTTAAAGCACATCCTGCTCGTCGAGCGTGACCGCGAACTCGGCGGCATTTTAAACCAGTGCATCCACAACGGCTTCGGGCTGCACCATTTCCACGAGGAATTGACCGGCCCCGAATACGCCGGGCGGTTCATTGAGCAGCTCTCGAAGACGGGCGTAGAGGTGCGCACGGATACGATGGTGCTCGCCTTGACGCCGGAACGCGAAGTCCACATGATGGGCGCCAAAACCGGCTACCGCGTCGAGCGCGCGAAGAGTGTCATTCTGGCGATGGGCTGCCGCGAGCGCACGCGCGGCGCGATCGGCATCCCCGGCACGCGGCCGGCCGGCATCTTCACGGCCGGCGCCGCACAGCGCTACGTCAATATGGAAGGCTTCCTGCCCGGACGCCGCGTCGTGATCCTCGGCAGCGGCGACATCGGCCTCATCATGGCGCGGCGCATGACGCTCGAGGGCGCGAAAGTTCTCGCGTGTGTCGAAGTGATGCCGCATCCGGGCGGATTAAACCGCAACATTGTCCAGTGCTTAAACGACTATGAGATCCCGCTGTACCTGTCGCACACGGTGACGGACATCCGCGGGCGCGACCGCGTCGAGCAGGTTGTCGTCTCGAAGGTTGACGAACACCGTAACCCGATCCCCGGCACGGAGATGGTCTTTGACTGCGACACGCTCCTGCTGTCGGTCGGCTTAATCCCCGAAAACGAGCTCACGCGCATGGCCGGCATCGAGATGGACCGGCGCACGAACGGTGCCGTCGTCTATGAAAACCTGGAGACGTCGATTCCCGGCGTCTTCACCTGCGGCAACGTCGCGCACGTGCACGACCTCGTCGACTACGTGACGGCCGAAAGCGAAGAAGCCGGCCGGGCCGCGGCGCGCTACGTCTTGGAAGGCGGCGCAAAGGGCGGCCCCGTCCTGGAAGTGAAGACCGGCGAAAATGTCAGCTACACGGTGCCGCAGCACATCCGCCCGCAAAACGTGGAAAACCGCTGCAACGTGTTCTTCCGCGTGCGCGAAGCGGGGCAGGAAAGCGAAATCCTCGTCGAAAGCGAAGGCACACCGATCGCACGCTTTGCGCGCGACCACGTGGCGCCCGGCGAGATGGAATGCATTGCACTGCCAAAAGTGCTGCTCGACAAGGCGGCTGGAAGCCTCACGGTTTCCGTCCGCGCGAAAGGAGGGACTGCCCAATGAAAGAACTGATCTGCATCGTCTGCCCGCGCGGCTGCCACCTGCATGTGGATGACGAAAACGGCTACGCGGTCTCCGGCAACAGCTGCCCGCGCGGCGCGGCATACGGCAAGACTGAATTGATTAACCCCACCCGCACTGTCACCTCGACCGTGCGCTGTGAAAATGGGCTTTACCCGCGCTGCCCGGTCAAAACGGACCGTGCGGTGCCGAAGGCGCTTTTGCGCGAAGCGGCGCGCGCGCTCGACGGCATCACCGTAAAAGCGCCCATAAAGCTCGGACAGGTCATTTTGGAAGACGTCTGCGGCAGCGGCGCTTCCTTCATCGCGACGCGCGCGATGCCCGCCAAAGCACCCGCGTAAAAAGGAGGTTCCGACATGGCAAGCTACATCCTCGCCCTGGACCAAGGCACCACAAGCTCCCGCGTGCTGTTATTCGACGAGGAGCAGAACATCCTGGCCGTCAACCAGCGGGAATTCTCGCAGATCTACCCGCACGAGGGCTGGGTTGAGCACGATGCAATGGAAATCTGGTCTTCGCAGTACGGCGTCATGGTCGAGCTGCTTGCACAGACCGGCATTTCCCCCAAAGAGATTGCGGCAATCGGCATCACGAACCAACGCGAGACGACAATTTTGTGGGATAAATCGACCGGCCGGCCGATTTACAACGCGATCGTCTGGCAGTGCCGGCGCACGGCGCCGCTCGTCGACCGCCTCGTCGCCGACGGCATGGAGGAGCACATCCGTCAGGCGACGGGCCTTCTGCCGGACGCGTACTTTTCCGGCACGAAGATCAAATGGATCCTAGACCACGTCGAGGGCGCGCGCGACAAGGCAAAGCGCGGAGAAATCCTGTTCGGTACGGTCGACACGTGGCTGTTGTGGAAGCTCACAAATGGGAAGGTCCACGCGACGGATTATACAAACGCTTCCCGCACGATGCTCTATGACATCCATAAGCTCGACTGGGACGATGAACTGTTAGAAGCGCTCGATATCCCGCGGGCGATGCTGCCCGAGGTGCGGCCAAGCTGCGGCATTTTCGGCTATACGGAACTGCAGGGCGTGCAAATCCCGATTGCGGGCATCGCAGGCGACCAGCAGGCGGCGCTGTTCGGCCAGACGTGTTTTGCCCCCGGCGACGCAAAGAATACGTATGGAACCGGCTGCTTCCTGTTGATGAACACGGGCGAAACGCCGTTTGCGAGTAAAAACGGCCTTTTAACGACGATCGCCGCGTCGCCGGACAGCCGCGTGCGCTACGCGTTGGAGGGCTCCGTCTTCGTCGGCGGCGCCGTCATCCAGTGGCTGCGCGATGAGCTGCGCTTTTTCCCGGACAGCCGCGACGCCGAATACTACGCGCAGAAGGTTAAGGATAACGGCGGCGTCTATCTGGTGCCGGCCTTTACGGGACTCGGCGCGCCGTACTGGGATATGTACGCGCGCGGCTGCTTAGTCGGCATCACGCGCGGCACGAAACGCGAACACATTGTGCGTGCGGCGCAGGAATCGATCGCCTATGGCGTATGGGACCTCGTCCATGCGATGGAAGCCGACACGGGGCTGCCGCTGTCGTCGTTAAAGGCCGACGGCGGTGCGAGCCGCGACCATTTCCTGATGCAGTTCCAGGCGGATATTTTAAATAAACCCGTTCGCCGGCCGGCCATCCGCGAGACGACGGGCTTGGGCGCGGCATACCTTGCGGGGCTCGCCGTCGGCGTATGGAAGGATCTCCTGGAAATTGAAGGACTGTGGAAATGTGACACGGTCTTTACGCCAAACATGGATCCCGCCGAAGCCGAACACCTTTTAAAAGGCTGGCACCGCGCGGTCGGCCGCAGCCTTGGCTGGGCCAAAGACCTGTAATTCCGAATTTTTCGTACTCCATTTGATGCTAAAAAAGGCGGCGCACGGCTGCGGACTGCAGCGGTGCGCCGCCTTTTTGGCTGGCTTTATTGTCCGGCTTGGGAAGGGGCTTTTGCGAATGTTTTTTTGTGCAGACGCCTGAAAAGGAGCAGGCCGACCACACACACCAGCGCGTGCGTGGCCGGATACGCACACCACGTGCCCGTCACGCCGCCGGCAGCCGAAAGCAGGAACACCATCGGCAGCAGCACGAGGAAGCCGTACAACAGCGACAATAGCTGTGCGGGGCCCGGATGTTCCGTCGAAGTAAAATAGACGGACAATAATACATTGATGCCAACAAACGGGCAGGCCAAGAAATAAAGCCGCATGCCGGGTTCGGCCAGTGCCTGCAGCGTCGGGTCCGCCCCGCTGTTAAAGATGGCCGTCAGCGGCCGCGCAAATAGGAAGACTACCACATAGAGTGCAGCCGAAAAGACCAGGGCACACACAACCGCATAGCGCAGATTTTTCTGCAGTGTGCGGTGGTCCTGCGCCCCCCAGGCACGGCTGAACAGCGGCTGCACGCCCTGGGAGATGCCCGTAAAGATCGACACGGCGACGAGCGCCAGGTTCGCGACCACGCCGTACGCCGCGACGCCCGTATTGCCGGAAAGCTGCAAAAACAGCGCGTTAAACGCAATCATCACGATGCCCGAAGAGGCTTCCGTCACGAGCGACGGCACGCCGCTCTTTAAAATGCCGGCAAAATGGCCCGGCCGCAGGCGCTCTTTGCGAAGATGGAAGCCCTTCTTGCGGGAGAGCCAGTGCGGCGCCATGACCGCAATGCTGATAACCGGCGCCAAGCCCGTCGCGAACGCCGCGCCGAAAATGCCAAGCCCCAGCGGGTACATGAAGACCCAGTCGAGCACGACATTCGAAAGGCTGCCGGTAATCATGCCGGCCATCGAAAGCTGCGGCGCGCCGTCGTTGCGCACAAAGCACAGCAGGGTATTGTTGAGCAAAAACGCCGGCGAAAAGAGCAGAAGCGTCTGCAAGTATGTCTCCGACATCCCGTACACTTCGCCCGACGCGCCAAACAGCCGCACAATCGGGCCCGGGAAAAAGAGGCCGAGCACCACATACAAAGCGGTGAACCCGCACACGAGCGCCACGGCATGCGTAAAATACCGGTCCGCTTCGCGGTCATTCCCCTGGCTTTTCGCGATGGAATAGTGCGTCGCCGCGCCCATGCCGAGCATAAGCCCCGTGCCATTTAAGAAATTGTACACCGGCACGGCCAGGTTTAACGCAGCCAGGCCGTTTGCGCCCATGCGCTGCGACACAAAGAATGTATCGGCCAAAATATAGCACGACAGCGCGAGCATGCCGAGGACATTCAAAGAGGTATATTTGCAAAAGGTTCGAAAATAGCTTGTCTTTTCCATATGGCCTCCCCTTCCCGTTTCGTCGATTGCTTTACGTGTTGCGCGACGCTTTCCCCGTCACGGCATCTTTTGAAAGTTTGAGCACACACAAGGCATTCCAATACTGCGAAAGCTCCGCCGCGCGGTCCGCCTCGGAGGATTCGGGTGCATATTTATCGCACAATAGCAAGGCCGCACGGCGCTTTTCGGCGTCGTCTTCCACAATGGAAATTTTCCCGAAGACCGTCACGCTCTCGTAGCGCGTCGTAAACGCCTCGGGCCGCACGTCGTCGCGGCCAACGGCGCAGAATGCCGCCCGCGGATTCTGGGCAATCACGTCGAGCTTGCGGCCCTCCTTCGCACAGTGAAAATACAGCGCATTCCCATCGTCCACAAAACTCAGCGGCACCGCATACGGCGTGCCGTCTTTTTCGGAAAGTGCCAGCACGCCGGACGTCGCGCGCTTTAAAACGGCCGCACACGCCGCGTCCGAGAGCGCCTGGCGGGCCCTTCGCATCAGATAAGGCTTCATCAAACATCGCTCCTTTTTGCGCCGCCGCAAAAGAAAAGCGCCGCAGTGCTTTTATCTGCTTGGGCCTAACGATAAAAGCTGCGGCGCAAAGCGCTTCCCCGGCGGCAAGCGCAATGGTTTTTTAAAAAGTTTCTGTTATTTTAACACAGGCCCTGCCCCGTGTCAAGCGCACCGGTTACGCTTGCGGCTGCGGCGGCAGGCCCGCAAAGCCGGCCTCCAGTTCCGCGTCGGTCGGGATGGAGTCGGTCATTTCCCCGTCGTTATACTTGCCATATGCGACCATATCGAAATAACCCGTGCCGGTCAGGCCGAACAGGATCGTCTTCTCCTCGCCGGTCTCCTTGCACTTCATCGCCTCATCGATCGCGACACGGATCGCGTGGCTGCTTTCGGGCGCGGGCAGGATGCCCTCAATGCGCGCGAATTCCTCGGCCGCGGCAAAGACCGCCGTCTGTTCCACGCTGCGCGCCTCGATCAGGCCGTCGTCATAAAGCTGCGACACAACCGGGCTCATGCCGTGATAGCGCAGGCCGCCGGCGTGGTTTGCCGACGGGATAAACCCGCTGCCGAGCGTATACATCTTTGCGAGCGGGCAGACGCGGCCGGTATCGCAGTAGTCATAGACGAACCGCCCGCGCGTCAGGCTCGGGCACGACGCCGGCTCGACCGCGATAAAGTGGTATGTTTCCTCGCCCCGCAGCTGCGCCCCCATAAACGGGGAAATTAAGCCGCCCAAATTCGAACCGCCGCCCGCGCAGCCGATGATGATGTCGGGCTTTATCCCGTATTTGTCCAGCGCCGTTTTCGCCTCGAGGCCGATGACCGACTGGTGCAAAAGCACCTGGTTTAACACGCTGCCGAGGACATAGCGGTATCCGGGCTGGCTCGTCGCCGCTTCGACGGCTTCGGAAATCGCGCAGCCGAGGCTGCCGCTCGTGCCCGGGTGCTCCGCTAAAATCTTGCGGCCGACCGCGGTCGTGTCGGACGGCGAAGGCGTGACGCTCGCGCCGTACGTACGCATGACTTCCCGGCGGAACGGCTTCTGCTCGTAGCTGACCTTGACCATATAGACCTTGCAGTCCATGTCCAAAAACGCGCAGGCCATCGCGAGGGCCGTGCCCCACTGGCCGGCGCCGGTTTCCGTCGTGACGCCCTTTAACCCCTGCTTTTTCGCATAGTATGCCTGCGCGATTGCGGAGTTCAATTTGTGGCTGCCGCTCGTGTTATTGCCCTCAAACTTATAGTAAATCTTCGCGGGCGTCTGCAATTTCTCCTCGAGGCAGTACGCGCGCACGAGCGGGGAGGGGCGGTACATCTTATAAAAATCGAGAATTTCCTTTGGAATGTCGAAATACGCGGTGGTGTCGTCGAGCTCCTGCGCGACGAGCTCGTCGCAGAAGACATGCGACAGCTCCTCGGGGGTCATCGGCTGCAGCGTGGCGGGATTTAACAGCGGCGCGGGCTTATGCTGCATATCCGCACGGACGTTGTACCACTGCGTCGGCATCTCCGACTCGGACAGATAGATTTTATAGGGGATATTCGTATCTCTTTGATCGCGCATTGGGAAACTCCTTTTCCGCCGGCACCGGGCCGGCATATTTTGGCCGTTTGGCTTTCTCGTTTTAGCAGATTGTATCATAACGCCTGAAATGTGTCAATTTTTTTCGCGTTTCTGCCCGCCGAAAGCATCAAAAAACCGGCAGGGAGCCGCCCTGTGAAAAAGCAGCTTCCTGCCGGAGCCTTTTATGTTTGGGCGGGTCAGCCGCCGTCTTTTTGTGCGTGCAGGAAATCCATGCCGCCGCAGAAGCCGTGCATCCAAACGCCGCTAATACCCGGGGCCGCCGCAAATGCATGGCGGACGTAATAGACCGGATAGAACACGGCCGCATCGCACAGGCGTTTTTCAGCCTGCGCAAGCTCTGCGGGCGTAGAGGCGCCGGACAGCAGGGAATCAAACTGCGGATCCGAAATCCCGGTGGGGTTCGTGTTCTGGCCGCTCAAAAAATGGGACAAAGCCGTGCCGGCGTCGGCCGTCTCCGCAGAGAGCGGATACAGCGCCACGTCGAAGCTGCCGGCCTCCACGCGCGCGCGCAGCGTCTCCTCGTCTACGGCTTCCAGGCTAAAATACGTTTCAAACGTCTCGTTCCAATTCGCGAGCATCTGGCTGGCGAGCTCCTTATTCTCCTCCGTGCACAAAAGCGTGACGGAAAATTCCCCGAGGTTCTGACTTTGGTAAAGGGCCGCCGCCCCATCGCTTTCGCGCATATAAAAGCTGCCGCCCGCCGCGTCGCGGTACGAAGCGCCGGCAAAGCGCGTGTCCGGCGGCAGGGGGTCCTCCGCCGGGATGCTTCCGGCGGGCAGCAGGCTTTCGAGGGCTTCGCGGTCGAGCGCCTGCAAAAACGCCTGGCGCAAAGCGGCCGACGAGAACTTCCCGGACGCGTGGAAGCACAGCCCCCACGTCGTGTCCGTGCTGGTTTGGACCGTCAGGCCCGCCGCCTCGGCCTCCTCGGCCCGTGAAGCGGGAATCGCGGCGGCGTCAATCTGGCCGTTGGAAAGCGCCGTGAGCGTATCGACCTCGCGCGCGGCCGCACTCGACGCCGAATCGGTGCCCTCCGGCGGCGCCGCTTCGCTGTCGCTGGCATCCACCGTCACGGCGCCGAACGTCACCTGCAAAGCACCCGGCACGGCTTCCGCTTCGCCGCGGTACGTGTCCGACGCGGCCATCGAGAGGGACACCCCGTGTTCCCAGCCGTAGCGCCGGATCTCAAACGGGCCGTTTCCCAGAATGGAGACGCGCTCGAGGCCGTATTTGCCGGCCGTGCTCGCAAAGAAATCCGCGCTGCACGGCATGCACACGGTGGCAGCCGTCTGTTCCGGAAAATCGGGGCAGCTGCGCGAAAGGTGCACCACCAGCGTATGATCGTCCGGCGCTTCCACGCCGAGCGCGCTTTTGTCCATCGTGCCCGCGTGAATGGCCGGTGCATTTTCAATGCACAGAAGCGGCGCGCAGGATGTACTGCCGGTCGCGGGGTCGAGCGCGCGCTGCCACGCATAGATGAAATCCGACGCAGTGACGGGCGTGGGGGCCGTATCATCCGAATCCCCCTTCAATGCCGCGACATTGCCGTTCCAGACGGCGTCTTCGCGCAGATGAAACGTAAACTGGGTATTTGTGCTGTTTGCCTCCCAGCTTTCGGCAACGCCGGGCTGGGCGTCGCCGTTTTCATCCAAGCGGCACAGCCCCTCATACAGCGCGCCGATCAGCGTTGCGGCGTCGCTGCCGTGCGCAATCTGCGGGTCGAGCGTCGCGGGTTCCGCCGAAAGCAAAAGCGAAATCGTCTGTGCCTGCTGCGCGTTGCAGCCGGCCAGCGCCCCCGCGCCGCAAAAGAGCAGCAAACAACAGAAAAGCCCTGCCAATAACCGCTTCATCTGCACCCCTCCGTTTCTTCGTTCCATCAAAATTCTATCATGAATGCATGGGGGCATCAAGGGTTTACATAACGTTTTATGCTTACAGTTTTGTTAGACTTGCAACAAAACGGATACGATTCTTTTAAGCACCCGCCTGCGGGCGGATGTACTGCCGGTATGCGAGCGTTTGAAAACCCATGGCCTCATACAGCTTTGCGGCGCGCGGGTTTTCGGGCGCGACCTCTAACCGCACAAGCGCGCAGTCCTTCGCGGCGGTCTTTGTGATCCACTCCAAAAACGCGCGCCCGATGCCCTGGCCGCGAAACGCCGCATCGACAAAAATCTCCTCGACCCACAGCACGTACCCGCCGAAATCGGTCGAAAAGCCGCGGCTTAAAACCGCGTAACCGGCAGGAACCCCGTCGGAAAGGCAGAATACCCCGCGCACGGTCGGGTCTTCGGAAACCGCGGCCGCAAACGTGCGGCGGCGCTTTTCGAGGGAGGTCGGGTGCAGCATCGCGTCGGTGGCGTTAAAAGCCTCCTCCATGTTTAAAAAGAGGGCTTCGTCTGCTTTTTGAAAATCTTGATAGGTGAGCATTCGGATCTTCCTTTCTATCTATCTATAAAGGGCTGAACCCCCCGGGGTTCGGGCGGCGGGAGTTTCAGGTCACTCCCAAAAAGCCGCCGTCCACCGTGAGGACCTGGCCCGTAATAAACGACGCCTTGTCGCTGCCGAGGAACGCCACCGCCGCGGCGACGTCTTCCGGCGTACCGAGGCGCCCGAGCGGCGTCTCTTCGGCGAGTTCTTTCAACACTTTTTCGCCATGGCGCGCGTTCATCGGCGTGTCAATGACGCCCGGCGCCACGCAGTTGACGCGGATGTGGCTCGGGCCGAGCTCTTTGGCGAGCGCCTTCGTCAGCCCGATGACCGCCGCCTTCGCCGCCGAATAGTGCACCTCGCACGACGCGCCCGAAATGCCCCACATCGAAGAGATGTTTACGATGCTGCCGCGCTTTTCATGCAGCATATGCGGCAGCGCGAGCTGGCAGCAGCGGAACACGCCGTCAACATCCACCGCGAACATGCGGCGCCAGTCCTCCTCCGTGATATCCTGAAACATCTTCTGCTGCGCAATGCCGGCGTTGTTGACGAGCAATTCCACCGCGCCCGTCCGCGCAAACAGCTCCTCGCACGACGTACGGCTCGAAAGGTCCGCACGCATCGCGAACGCGCCCGTTTCGCGCGAAAGGGCCGCCGCCTTCTTCTCGTGGCGGCAGAATGTAAAGGTCACGCTCCAGCCGTCGCGCACGAGCCGCCGGCAGATCGCCGCGCCGATGCCGCCGCTGCCGCCGGTCACGAGTGCCCGTTTTTCCATCTTGTAAAATTCCCCCTCATAAATTTCCCGTCACAACCATCACGGCCGCCAGGGCCGCGAGCGGCGCCGTCTCCGCGCGAAGAATCCGCGGCCCGAGCGTCGCGCGCACGCCGCCCTCGGCTTCCATCTGCGCGACCTCTTCGTCCGCAAAACCGCCTTCGGGGCCGATGAACATCGAAAGCGCCGTCTCCGTTTCGGAAAGCAGCTCCGGCACGTGCCGGCCGCCGCCCTCGTAAAACAGCAGCTGCGGCTTCGGCGAGGACTTCACGGCCTTTTGAAACGAAACGGCCGGCAGCACTTCCGGGATGATGCCGCGGCCGCTCTGCTTGGCGGCCTCGAGCGCAATCTTCTGCCAGCGCTGTGTTTTTTTCGAAAGCGCCTTTTCGTCCGGGCGCGACACGCAGCGCGCCGTCACCATTGGCTGGATGCGCCGCACGCCGAGCTCGACGGCCTTCTGCACGACCCAGTCCATCTTGTCGCCCTTTAAAAGCGCCTGGCACAGCGTGACCTGCACCGAAGGTTCCGCGAAGCTCTTGCAGATCTCCAAAATCCGCACGCGCACGGCTTCGGGCGACACCTCCGCGATCTCCCCGCGGTAGTCGTAGCCCAAACAGTCGCACAGCGTCACTTCCTCGCCCGGGCGCATGCGCAGGCTCTTCGCGATATGGCGCGCGTCCTCGCCCAAAATCACCGCCTCGTCGTCCGGGATTGTATCCAGAAAAAAGCGCGGCACAGCCGTTCCCCCTTTTTGCGGCCGCGCAGAAACCGGCGCGCCGCGTCGTTTTCGTTTATTGTACCATATCCGCGGCCGTTTTGCGAAGGGGCGGCGAAATTGAAAGCACCTTCTAAAATTTTTTCAACATTTTTCTAAATCTTATTGCATTTTCTTTCCATGTGGAGTATGATAAAGGTGGATAAATAGGATTTCAATATTCTTTTAAGGAAAAATGATGATACAAAAGAAATCTTCTAAACCGAAAGGTGTGAGTCCCATGGGCCAACGATTCTGACCGGACAACGATTCTAGAAAGGAGGCCGACCCATGAAAGCGTTGATGCAGGAAGCCCGGACAAAGACGAGCTGGAAACAAGCGCATTGGTTTTGGGCCGCGGCCGTGGCGTTCTCTGCGGCGTGGATCGCCGCGCCGGTGCTGCGCCTGTCCGACCGCACGTCCGCGCTCGGATTTGCCCTCTATTGGATTGGTTTACTCGTCTTCTGGGGCTGCATTTTATTCGCGCGCCCGAAGACGGACCGCAAAAAGGACGTCGGGATGCCCCGCATGCAGCGGCCGTGGTACCGGCTGGGCATTGCGGGAATTTTCCTTTATGCGCTGTGCCTCGTGTTCCATTATGTATTTCCATCGACGGCACTCGCGGGGGCCGGATCCGTCCTCGGCTATATCGGATGGATGCTCTGGCTCGTCGCGCTGAAGCTCTGGACGGACGCACATGAAATTGTAGACAAATAAACGACTTGAAAACTTTTGGAACAGGAGGTGTACTCGATGAAGAAAGCCACGAAATCCGCCGTCTGGCTCACGCTGTATATAGCCGGCGCGTGTCTGCTTGTGGTGGCACAGGTCTGCACGGAACTGTACGGCCAGGCGGGCTTCGTGCCGCTGCGCGTATTGAACCTCATCGCAAATGTGTGTTTCCTTGTGGGCTACTGCTTCTGCCCGAGCCTGCTTTTCAGCACCGCGCCGCATAAAGGCCCGCTGTGGAGGCTGTTCTGGGGGATGTACATTGCAAGCCTCGCGTGTTATGTGCTCTTTATCATCGTGAAATTCGTTCCGGCCGCATCCGGCATTTCGCCGCTGCTGCCGCTGGGCATCATGACGGGCATTTGCGTGTGCAACGCGTTTTTGTACCGCACACTCATGCTCAAAGACGCGGATACGAAAGCGGCCTAAACCGCAGACCTGCTATCTCATACGCCAAACACGAAAGAACGGGCACGCCGTGAAAAACCGGCGCGCCCGCTTTTTCTATTTCCTTGGTCAATCGTAAAACAAAAAGCCCTTTTCCTCGTCCGGCAGGATGCGGTACGCGACCTCGTGGCCGTTGATCAGCTGCGTGTGGTGGCAGAAAAAGACCTGCCCGCGGCAGTCGGCGCGCAGCTGTTCGAGCACTTCGCACGTGCACGGGTTTAAGATTTCGCACAGCACGTCGCCCTTTTCGACCGGGTCGCCGGGCTTGCGGCGGCACAGCAAAAGCCCGCCGGCCGTGGAGAGGATGTTGTGCAGCTGGTTTTCGCGAAACAGCGTCGGCCTTGTGGTCAAGCGCGGGAACATCTGGCGGGAAAACCCCTTCAGCGACAGAAAGCGCAGCACGGCCTCCACCGCGGTCGCGGCGGCCGGCTCATCGATGTGGTCGGTCGACGTCGTGTACAGCGAAAATGCCTGCGTCGACCAGATCTGCCAGTTGTAGTTTAACGTCGTCGTGTCGTACGACTGCGGCGTGCGCAAGAGAATGTACGGCAGCCCGAACGCCGTGGCCTCCTCGGCGTGCTGATAGCCCGTTTCCATGATGCGCACGTGCGGCAGATGGTCGCCGGGCATGTAAAAACTCGCGAGCTGCACGCCGTACTGGTAGCCCTGCAGCGCATGGAAAACCCGCGCGGCGATGCGCTGGGTCGTCTCGCCCGCGTCGTAGCCCGGGAACATGCGGTTGATGTCCGTGTTGTCGGCGGCCCAGAAGCGGCGCCCGACGTTCATCGAGAATTGGTTCGCGCACGGCACGACGAGAAGGCCGCAGTCCTCTGCCAAAAGTCCCGCCTTTTCGACGGCTTCCAGCGCCCGCACGAGCCGCGCGCACACGTACATCTGCTGGATCTCGTTGCCGCGTAAAGCACCCATCACGGCAAGGCTCTTTTTCTCCGGGTTGCCGAAAAACCAGCCCTTGACGGGCAAGGAGGGCCGGTACGGCGTGTCGACCGTAAATAAAATCTTTTCTTCCATCTTTCTAACAGCCCTCCTTACGCCTGCAGTTCCAAAATGCGCGCGAGCAGTGAGCCCTCATACACAACCGGGTACTCCCGCAGCGTAAAGAGCAGCCCCGAGACCGGGCTTTTGAGCGTCTCGCGGATTTCCCCGGTCAGGGGATCGGCGACGATGCCGACTTCCTGCCCCTTTTCGACGCGGGCCGCGTGGCCGACACACGGCACAAAGATGCCCGGGCCCGACGCATTTAAAAACGAAACGTTCCCATCATCGCCGAGCAGCGGGTCCGTAATGGGGTCGACGGGGCCCTTCCACATGCCGAGCGACTGCATCAGCGAGAGCAGGCCATTTAAAAGCTGGTCGCCGTAGCTGCGCGTCAGGCGCATACCGACGCCCATCTCGACGACGAGCGTCGGCGTGTCGAGCGCATTCAGGTTATATGCCAGCGTCGACTCGAGTACGGTCGCCGCCGCATGGACCCAGATAAAATCCATATTCAAACGCTTCGCCATCGGCACAAGGCGGGAAGCTGTGTTCACATTGACGCGCACCTGGGGGATCTCCCGCAGGAAAATGTTGCTCGCGTGGATATCGACGCACGCGGCCGCGCCCTTTAAATCCTCCGTGAGCTTCGCCGCAATATATTCGGACATCGAGCCCGTTTCGGAGCCCGGGAACGTGCGGTTCATATCGAGGTCGCACAGGGGGATGCCGCGCGTGATCGTGCTGATGCCCAGCGGGTTTAAGGCGGGGTAAAGGTCCACGGTGCCGCACAGCCACTCCGGGTGTTCGGTCAACAGCCGGTTTAGCCGCCATACGACGTACTGCCCCTCGAGCTCGTCGCCGTGCGTGCCGGTGACGACGCAGAAACGCTTCCCCCCTTCACCGAGGCGGTTTTTGCGGATGGCGAGCTCCTCCCCCACCGCTAAAGGAAGGCGCACAACTTCCTGTACCATAAAAAACGTCCTTTCCGCCGCAAAACGGCAAAAAAGGACATCCCTTTCGCGCCGCTGCGGGCCATTGTTTCGTTTTGATCTATTCAAAAAAAGGGGCGCTGCCCTACGCCTCCCGGCGCACGCGCATAAAGACGGTCTGCGTCTGCGCCGTGCTCCCCAAAAATACGCCGCGTTCCATCGGGCAGTCGCCAAAATCGCGGCCGGTATTCAGGCGCAGGTAGCCCTCGTCGGCCCACTGGCCGCGCGTCGGGTCGATACCGGTCCAAATGCCGTCGAGCCAGACCTCGCACCACGCGTGGCTTTCGCCTTCGCCTTCGGGCAAGCCGTTGACATAGCGCGCGGAAAGCCCCGCACAGCGCGCGAGCGCCAGATAAACATGGGCAAAGTCCTGACACACGCCGCGCCCGGCGGAAAACGCCTCGGCGGCCGTCGTCGCAACGCCCGTGGAACCGGGCACGTATTCCAGATACCCGCGCACGGCTTCGGACAGCGCCCACGCGCGCGCTTTTGGCGCGTCGGGCAGGGAAAGGCCCTCGAAGAACGCCCGCATCGCTGCGCTTTCCCGCGTGTAGGGCGAGGGCAGCGAAAAGAGCGCGGGGCAGGGGGCGGGCCTTTTCCGGCTGTCGTCGCGCCGCACAGAGCCGCGCACCGTGTAGCGGAACCGGCTGTGCGGCGCTTCGATGCGGCCAATCTCCAAAAGGTTCCCGAAGCTGTCTTTTTGCAGCGCATACGGTACGCGCGGCTTCAAATCGAGCGAGACGTCCAGAATTTCCTGCCCCGAAAACGACGGCGGCAAACACCGCAGCACAAACGCATGCGCGCGCACGGGCTGTGCAAATTCCAGAAGCGTGTCATAGAAAAAGCGCAGCACGCAGCTCATACGCGGAAAAGCCCCTCCACGCTGTTTAAAAGCGTCACGCGGTCGATTTCTTCGCCGCGCAGCACCCTGCGGTTTAAGACCTCCAGCGGTTCCGGCTGCGGGGTCAGGCCGGTTTTATACAGACGGTTTAAGAGCTTCTCCAATTCCTGGGAAAGCCGCTCGCCCTTCCAGTCGAGCCGCAGCATCAGGCTGACGCGCTCCACCGCGGCGCCGACTTTTGTCAAATTGCGCGTATGCTCGTCGGGGACGGCGTCGTCAAAGCTGCCCCAAAACGCCATGATATCGTCGAGCACCCACTGCAGCTCGACGGCCGGCGCCTCGCTGCGCGCGGCCAGGTCCATCGCGGAATGCGCCATCTGCAGATATGCGAGCGTCGGCGACGTGATCGTCTCGCGCAGCGTCACGCCGTTGTCGAGCATGGCTTCGACGCTCGAACGCACGGAATAGATCGAATCGCCGTCGAAAAGGTAGCGCCGGCAGAAATCCTCCTCGCTTTCATACACGCACGGGATGCCCATCTGGCGGCAGAAGCGGTGGTAGTCGTAGGGCTGCCCGTCGATGGAAAGGTCAAATTGTTTCATCATATACTGGATGGTCGTGTGGGCGCGCTCGGCGTAGCGGCCCAGCCAGAACAGGCGGTTCTGTTTGCTCAGCGTGACAGTATCCATGTGTCCTTAAAGCCTCCTCCCTGAGAAAAATTTACAATAAAGCTGTCGGGATTGCGCGAAAAGCGCGTCAGGCCGCTGGGCCAGGCGACGGTCTTTCCGGCGCTCGAAAGCACAAATGCGCGCAGATCCGCTTTGCGCAGGACCTCTTCCCCGTTTTCCATGATCGGCAGATCCTGAAAATCGACCACTTCCTGCGCGATGAAACGGCGGGGCTGTGCGAGAATCTTTTCGCGCCAACCGGCAAGTTCCGCTTTCGAGAGCTTTTCGCCGAACACGACGCCGTAGCCGCCGGCCTCCGCGACGTCTTTGAGCACGAGCGTCTGCAGATGCTCGAGGATATACGCCCGGTCCTTCTCGTCGATCGGCAGATACGTCGGCGCATTCGAGAGGAGCGGCTCCTCGTGGAGATAGTAGCGGATCATTTTCGGAACGAAATAGTAAATCCCCTTATCGTCGGCAGCGCCGTTGCCAAACGCATTCAAAACCGCCACATTCCCCGCGCGGTACGCCGCCATGAGATTGGGCACACCGATTAACGACGAGGCTTCAAAGCACAGCGGGTCCATATATTCGTCGGACACTCGCCGGTAAATCGCCCCGACGCGCGCGTCCCCGTGGGTGGAGCGGTAATAAAGCGTCGAATCCCGCACATACAGGTCGCCCGCCTCCGCGAGCACGGCGCCGGCCTGCTCGGCTAAGTAGGAATGCTCGAAATAGGCGGCATTGTAGCGCCCGGGCGTAAACACCACGTTGAGGCCGCCGGTGTTGACGCTGTCCATCGTCTCGCGCAAAAGGGCGCCATAGCCGCGGTTGTCGCGGATGTGGTGGCGGCGGAACGTTTCCGGGCTGCAGCGGCGGCACAATTCGCGCGCAATCAAAGGATACGAAGCGCCCGACGGGATGCGCAGGTTATCCTCCAAAACGTACCAGACGCCGTCTTTGCCCTTGACGAGGTCGATGCCCGAAATGTGGCTGTAGACCCCTTTCGGCGGCGTAATCCCTTCGCACTGCGTCAAATAGCCCGGCGAGCGGTAGACGAAATCCTCCGGCACCACCTTGTCTTTCAGGATGTGCTTTTCCCCATAGATGTCCTTTAAGAACGCATTCAAAGCCCGCACGCGCTGGCACAGGCCCTTTTCCAGGCCTTCCCATTCTTCTGCCGTAATCACGCGGGGAATCGTATCAAACGGGAACAGCCGTTCGTGGAATTCGCCATTTTGATAAATCCCGAACTTAACGCCATAGCGCGCCAGCTGCTGGTTGATCTGTTTTTCGTGCCGAACGAGGTCGTTCATCCGCGCTCCCTCCCTTTCAAAAACCGTGCAAAATAAAAAAATCGCGCGGCAAAGACGCCGGGCAGACGTCTTTGTCGCACGAATATACTTTGATTATAAAGGAAGCGGCGGGCCTTGTCAAGCGGACAGCCCCTGCCCGCCGAAATTTTCATCAGACGATCTCGAGATCGTCGTCGTGGAAAAGCAGCACGCACACGGCAAGCAGCACGAGGGCCGCGCCGGGCGGGAGGCTTTCCTGCAGATCCATGTTCCCATGCCTATGCGCCAGCCCTCGGACCGTGCCGGCGCTTTGGCCGTTGCGCGAAACGAGGAACGCGCGCGCGGGCGTCTGGCAGACGGCGAGATCCCCGAACGCCGTTTTCGCTTCGACGCGTTCGGCCATCGGCGGGCGCACGAGCGTCTTCTGCACGCGGCGGCCGGCAGCGTCCGTTTTGTATTGGAGCGGGCACGAAAAGGTGCCGGCACAGGTGCCCTCGATAACCAGGGTTTCGCCGTCCCTGCGCACACGGCCGGCCGGCTTTCCTGCCGCATCGAACAGCGATAAATCGCACGCACGCCGCGGGCTTTCGCGCACTTCGCCGGCGGACGCCCCGTTTTCCCCGCAGACCCGGTACCTGCGCAGCCGTTTTTCCCAAAAAAGATGCCGCATCGTATCACCCTCCTATCTGTGCGGCAGAGGCGCCGATCAGCTTTAAGACGCCGGCCAAGACCATCACCAAAACCGGATTGAGCCGCGTCTTGCGCAGCAATACAAAGCACAGCACGAACAAAATCACCATGCTCCAGCTGAGATTGCCAAGGGTGATGGCCGCCTCATTGCCCCAAAACGCCGTTATCAGGATGGAAACCCCCGCCGAGGCAATCATCGCCACAACCGCCGGCCGCAGGGAGCCCAGCACGCTCTGCAGCGCTTCCATGTTCCGATACTTTAAGTACAGCTTTGCAATCAGCGTGACCAGGATGCACGACGGCAAAATGCAGCCAACCGTTGCGATGAGCGCGCCGGCTACCCCCGCGATTTTAAGGCCGACAAACGTCGCCGAATTCACCGCAATCGGCCCGGGCGTCATCTGGGAAATCGTCACGAGATCGGTAAACTCGCTCATGCCCATCCAGCCGTGCTGCGTCACGATCTGGTCCTCGATCAGCGGCATCGCCGCGTAGCCGCCGCCGAAGCTAAACAGCCCGATCTGCAAAAAGCTCCAGAATAACTGCAGGTAGATCATTTTCCAGCCCCTCCATTTTCGCGCTTTTTCGTCCATTGCCGCTTATGGTGCACGGCCGTGCGGAGAATGCCCAGAAGGATGCACACGAGCACGACGTAAACGACGTTGATATTCAGCACGCACGTCGCGATAAACGCGGCGATCATGATGACAATCGACACCGCGCTCTTCTCGCGCACAACGTCGGCCGCCATATCATAGACAACCGCCGCAATCACCGCGCCGACGCCCGCCTGCATACCCTCCAACAGCTGCGCCACAACGAAATTCGTGCGAAACGCGTTGTAAAACACGGAGATCAGCGAGATGATGACAAACGGCGGGATGATGGTGGCCACAATCGCAACCAGCGCCCCGATCATGCCCGCGAGCTTATACCCCACCACGATGGCGCCGTTGACCGCAATCGCGCCCGGCGAAGACTGTGCGATTGCGATCAGGTCGAGCATCTCGTCTTCCTCGATCCATTTGTACTCATCGACGAACTTCTTCTTCATCAGCGTCACGATTACATACCCGCCGCCAAATGTAAAGGCGCTCAGGTACAGCGTGGAGATGAAGATCTTGCGCAGGACTCCTTTTTTCCGTTTCACTGTAAATTCCTCCTTTGTCCCTAGTGTATTCCCAGTTGACGAATTTGTAAAATAGTATTATTCTATTAGAATCATAGGGAATTTGTTATAAAGGAGGCAGGTACGGTGACCCTTCGGCACTTAAAAATTTTCGCAGCCGTTTACCGGCACAGCAGCATCACGCGGGCGGCGGAAGCGCTGCATCTCGCGCAGCCGTCGGTGAGCCTCGCGGTGAAGGAACTGGAGAATTATTACGGCATCCGCCTGTTTGAGCGGCTTGGCCGGCGCATCACGCCGACCGAAGGCGGTACGGCTTTTTACGGCTATGCGATACACATCGTGTCGCTGTTTGCCGAGATGGAGACGCGGATGCGCAACTGGGACGCGTTCGCGGCGCTGCGCGTCGGCACCAGCATTACGATTGGAGTTTCCCTTCTGCCGGGGCTGATCCAGGCTTATCAAAAACGGGTACCGGGCGTCGAAGTCCGGGCAGAAGTGCGCAAGTCCGCCGAAATCGAGCAGATGCTGCTGCACAACGAAATTGACCTTGGGTTAATCGAAACGCAGCCGCAAAGCCCGGAGCTGGTGGCCGTGCCGTTTCAAGAGGATTTTCTGCGTGCCATTGTCTGGCCCGGCCATCCGCTGTGCGGAAAAGCGGCCGTTTCCCTGCAGGCGCTGGCGCAGTCGCCGTTTCTCGTGCGTGAACCCGGCAGCGCCGAGCGCAACATCCTGGAAGCGTACTTTGCGATGGAGGGGCTTCCCCTGCGGCCCCTATGGGAAAGCGCGAGCACGCAAGCCCTTGTCAAAGCCGTAGCGGCGGGGCTGGGGGTTTCCATCCTGCCGGAGCGCCTGGTCGCGCGCGACGTCGCGGAGGGCACAGTCGCGACCATCCCGCTGCAATACCCGATGCGCCGGACCCTGAATGCCCTGCATCACAAAAGCAAATACCTGACCCCCAACATGCGGGTATTTCTTTCCTTGTGCCAGGAAATCGGGCAGGAATCTTTCGAAAAATAAAAACGCACAGGTCCATTGCGGGAAATTCCCGTGGACTTGTGCGTTTTCTTTTCTGATTCGATTTATAGGGCTGTATTTTTGGTGCATCGGACGGTCACGCGCGCCTGGCCGCTCGGGGTACAGGTAAAAAGGGATAAGTCCCAGCGCTCATCCAGCATCTGCGCAACGTCTGTGGGCGCGAGCACTTCCACCTCTTCCACCCGATAGGAGAAGACGTTCCCCAGGGTATCCGTAAAAGTCAGCGTGTCGCCGGGCTGCAGCTCCCGCAGGGTGCCGAAATGGCTGCGGTAGTTGTGGCCGGCAAGGACAAACGCGCCCTCATAGGCCGAACCGCTGTACCGGCACGGCGCCACCCGCAGGTTCGGATAACTCCACTCGCTTAATACCGGCAGGGAAAGGCCCAGCACCGGGATGTCCAGCACACCGATGTATGCGTTGCCTTCCACTTCCAGGGTCGGCATCTCCATGTCGGGATTCAGTACATAATCGGGAATCTCGACTTCCCCCGTCTGGGCTTGCTGCCCGCCGGACGCCCCCGCGTCCTGCTGGGGCAGCTGCTGCTCGAGCTGCGTGCAGACCTCGGCAGCCTCGGCGCCTGCGCGCCAGTCGTCGAAAAAGTTCCAGCCGGTAAGCAAAAGCGCTGCGGCCAAGAGAATCCCCCCGGCAAGGAACACCTTCCTGCTGCGCCGTTTACCGCGCATGGGGATCATCCTCCCGGCGCCGCAAAATGCAGCCGGCGCAAAGCAGGCCTAACCCGCTGCATATCAACAGCGGCACCGGCCACCAAAGCATGCCGGTCTGGGGCAGACGCCCGCCCGGTTTCGAGGGCTGGGAGGGTTTCGAAGGCGTTCCCGGAGATGGAGGATTCACAGGCGGGTTCGCGGCTGTGTTCGTCATCACAAACGTAATGCCTTCCTGCTCGACGGAGACCGTATAGCCCGCAGGCGTCTGGGCCTCCGTAACCTGCCAAACGGCGCTCGCGTCGAGGTCTTCCCACGTGTAGCTCCAGTGATTCTCCTCGTTTAACTGCACCGTCTCCACAACCTGTCCATCCTTTAAAAGCTGGACGAAAATTTCCTGCGGGCGGCTGCTCGCGTCATCTTTCCAGATTTTAAGCACCTTCCGGGTAACCGTCTCCGGCTGGTCGTAGACGATGCTGAATTTGCAGCTGACCGCCTCATTATAATCCCATTCTCCCTGCGACTGGCCCGGTACATGCACGAGCATGGGTTCCGGCGTATAGGTGACGCCGTCTCGCACGCATTGGGACCCGAGCACGAGGTATACCCCGGCGGAAAGGCCCGAAAAAGACACCCAGCCATCCGTACCGGTTTTTGCCTGCGCCACAGGCTGCACGTCATCGCGCGCCACATAGGCGGAAAGCGTCTGCGCCAGCGCCCGCAAGTCGGAACTCGTCAGGTCTTCCTCTATCGTGACCGGATAGGACTGGAAATCCTCGGACACTGTATAGGTGCCTTCCGCCGAGATTCCCACCACATAATAAATCGAACAGGGAACCTCTGCAAACACCTGGGTGCCCTCGCCGAAATAAACGCGCAGGGAGGCCGTGCGTGCGGGGTCTATGCCTGCAGCGGCAAACGCCGTGCATTCCAGACTCAGCATACACACCAATAGGGACAGGAGGATCGCCGCGGCGCGCCGCCAAACCTTTTTTGTTTTCATCCATCCGTCACCTCTTTCGTCGCATTATCTCTCTCGATTTCTGCGCATGCGAATCCATTCCACGAGAAGCACCACAAGCAATACCGGAATGGCCACAAACGGCGCAATCCACAAGGGTGCTAACCAGTCGGCATCCGATGCAACCGACAAAACGTCCGTATTTTCGATACGGTGGCCGCGCACGAGCAGGCGGTGGGAATTGACGCCATAGGGCGTGCAGGTCACAAGCGTACAGTAATCTTTCCCCTCTTCAATCGCCAGGGCGGACACGTCGGCCGGTTCCACCACGAGGATTTGGTCTACCTCATAGGTCAGCGTTTCATTGAGTACATGCAGCGCAAACGTGTCCCCCTCCACAAGCTGGTCGAGATCCGTAAAGAGCTTCGCGGAGGGCAGGCCGCGGTGGCCGGAAAGCACGCAGTGCGTGCCTGCGCCGCCGACCGGCAGGGAGGAACCCTCGATGTGCCCGATGGCGACCTGCAGCACCGCCGCGTCCGTGCCGTGGTAAATCGGCAGGGAGACGTTGATTTTGGGAATTTCAATGTATCCCATGATGCCCGTGCCGGACACATCGAGCGCGGCGTTGTAGGCGGCCTGTTCGTCCGCACTCGGGCGGAATCGCCCGTCGTCATGCGGGAGGGCGGCGTTGTACACCTGCGCCTGCGCCAGAAGTTCGTCGTACCGCTGTGCGTCGAGGTCCCCCACCGCCTCCTGGTAGGAAGCGATCGCGCGGGACTGGTGCAAAGAGTTCCAGTAGTCGCTGAAGGTCGGATAAACAAGCAGGCACACGCCCGCCGCTAAACAGAGCAGCAGTACAATCGTCAGAAGCCGGCTGGAACGCTTTTTGCCGCCGGCCGCTTTTTGCCCCGGCGCACGCTGTTTGGACCGCATGTTTCGCAAAACTTATTCCGCGCGGCCCATGCGGCGCTTCGCGACAAGCAGCACGAGGACACCCGCGACGATCACGCCGCCGACCACATAGAACACCGTCGTGCCCATGCCGCCGGTTTCGGGGAGGGTGGAACCAGATACGTTGACGACGTTGGTGGTCAAAGAACCATCCGTGGTGTTAGACGTAAAGGTGATGGTTCCATCAACAGTGTTACCTTCCGCATTTACATACTGCGCATTTTCAACCTTCAAAGCCGCCAGCTTTGGCTCATCGGCTTCCGTATCATGTGTTGCCGTAATCGTGAAATAAATGTCATCAATCGTGTTATAACCTAAAGGCGTCTGCGTTTCTTTTAAACGGTACTCGCCGTCATCCAGGCCGGTGAAGGTAAAGGTAGTGCCTCCTTGATTTTCCGCAACCGTTTTTGCTACCCAATCACCTTGAACACCATTGTACGTTACTGCACCATTATCAGAGGCAACGAACTTTTCGAGCGTGAACTTGGCACCTGCCAGCGACCGCTGATTTTCGTCTACCTTATTGACAATCGTCTGATAGGTAAAAACGATAACTGTATCGACAGGAGTTTCTCCATTGCCTCCACCATTCGGATTGTTTGAGAATTCGATGTACATAGTATTTGGATTTCCTGCTGCACCAATCACCGCATTCTTATTTAAAGTTGCAGTATATTCCACTCGAATCACAGAATTATTGGTGATATCTGGGAAACTAGCTTTGACGTTATCCCAATGCCATGTTAAATATGTTCCATCTTGTTCCTCAAATATTGTAAGAGGCTCTGCATCTTCTCCTTGGGAAATCAATTGGTTTCCAATATATATTTTAGCGGAATTTTTATCATAAGAAAGTCCAGGAGATAGTGTATCTTGAATATTCAAGTAGTAATCATCATAAGCGTCTAAATTATCTGGCAGTGTAACGGTAATCTGGAACGGAACATGATCGCCAATATCGTAGTCAGCGGAATCTTGCCAATTTTCTTGATCTTCTGTTGTATTAGAATCGTTCTTGTCATCTACTTTTTTTACAGCTGTCGGCACATCAGACTTCGGCGCCATCATTGTGTTGCCCAGCACCTGTACGATGTAATCTGTGTAGGCGTCATTCTCTCCTTGCAAACTGTCATCCTGATCTTTCACAAGATAATAGCCCGCCGCTAAGCCGGAAATCGTGTAAACGCCACCAGTCGGTGTATTCGCAGTTCCGGCAACAGTTGCAAGATGCTCTGCCACCACATCGGCAAACGCTTCAGCTTCGGCACTTGTCGCATTTTCTGCGCCCAACGCTTCTGCTACATCTTTAGCAGTTGCACAATCGCCATATTTTTCAGGATTTGCAATTTTCAATGCCGCCAATAAAGCATCTCCATTGACCCCTCTGCCCCAAGTAATGTTGGAAAGTGTAGGGCCAACGCCTTCTTCTGTCTCGTCATCTGCCACATCGCCAGCAAAAATCTGATACGCTTGATACGTATGGCCGGCATTTTCATTTCGAATCGTAATGGAGTACGGCGTCTCTTCCGCCGTCTCCGCCGCCATCGCGGGGATGGCGAACACGAAGGTCATCAGCAGGGCCAAAACCAAAGCCCCAGCTTTTTTCAGTCGTTTCATAGATCTTTCTTCCTTTCAGTATGTGTTTTTATCCTGCATCAGCGGGAATGCCCGCCGGGATTGCCATGTGTCCGCTTTTTGCGGTACCAGATCACGCCGCCCGCGCAGGCCGCGCCGAACAGCGCCGCACCCGCACCGGCCGGCCAGCCCGGCCCGCCGGTTTCGGGGAGGGTGTACTGCTTCGCGTTTTCCACAAAGATTGACACGTTTGTAGAATAGGCGATGAAGGTGATGTCGGCCTTTTCAAGAACCACGCCGTCTGGCACGGCACCGGCCGCTTCCATCTTCTGAATCGTCTCGTCCTCCGTCGCGCCCTGCTCCATCCACACAAAGTAGTGCGGCGTGCTGTCGAGCATATAGCCGCTCGGCGGCGCCACTTCGGTGAGCTTATAGAGCGTGTTGTACAAGGTGGAGTCGTTGATGTGCTGCACGTACTGCAGCTCGATGTAACCGCTCGCGCCGACCTCGAATGTCTTGTCCGGACCGTGCGCCGTCAGCGCGCTGATCTGCCAACTATAATTGCCATCATTGTCCGGCTCGTACCGCTCCAAACGGAAATGCGCGCCGGGAAGGACCTTCGCGTTATTCTCTTTATCCACTTTGTAGATCGTGAGCTTCGCCTTATTTGCGCTCGCGCTGGAGTCCTGCACCTTGACTTCAATATCGTCGCCCGAGGAGATCGCCGCTTGCCCCGTAAGGGAAGCCGTGTTGTTGACGGTAAAGTCCACGGCGGTCTGCCCGCGGTTGATCGTGTACTCGTACACGACGACGCAGGCGGTTTGATCCGGCAGCGTAAAGGTCATCGTGGGGGCGTCGTAACTGAATTTCCAGGCGTCATCGGGAAGCGGCGCCCCGTGGGAATCCGGCGCCTCCGCGTTATACGCATAGACCTTTACGGTCTCCGCCTTGAGCGCCACGCTGGTGCCGTTCGGCGTTGTGATCTGGTCGGAAAGCGTAATCGTATCCGCATTCGGCACGAGGTCGCGGACTTCGGGATTCACGACGATTTCATAGCGCAGCGTATCGGTGTTCTCCAGCAGCTCGCCGGTCTTTTCGAGTGTCGCTTTGTGGTTGGAGACCTGCGTCTCGGTCGAGTCGGTTTCCCCGTCCCATTCGACGGTGTTCCGGTAGGTAAGGCTGTCCGGCTCTTCTTCCGTGTTCCACGCCGGGTCGTCGGCAATGGACACGTCGTAGCAGATATCCAGGACGGCGTCGCGGAAGTCCGCTAAATTCGAAAGCACAAAATGCACGACATTCGTATCTTTGTCGTAGGAAGAACCTCTCAAATAATACGAAGCATCTCGTTCCGTAACTGTATCGTCCGTCGTGCTGTGGGTGAACAGCCGCACGGAATCTTCCAGGAATGTCGCACCTTCCGGCAGCGTGTCCGTTACGTCCTCTCCCGCCGTATAGTCGTACAGCCGAATGCGGTAGTGGAGCACGCCGCCGCTGTCGCCGCGCTCAACTTTCACGAGGTTGTCCGTATAGGAATTGAAACTGTCCTCCGTGATGGCGCCCTCCGGCAGGCCGGTGGGGCTTGCCTGCTTCTGGAGCTTTTCGTAGAAGGAAGTTTCAAGGCCCGCCTGCACCGTATGACCAAGAATGCTCCCTATATTCTCGATATGAACCTGCGCACCATCTCTTGGTTCATCCGGTCGTGTAACCTGCGTCTGATACGAAATAGTCAGCCGCTGGCCGCCTATGAGCTTATCCCGGGCTGTCTCGGTAAACGAAATACTAAACAGCGCTACCGCGTCGTTTCCGCGTGTCGCCACAAGGTCGTTTGTTACTTGATGTTTGTCTTCTGCATTTGCGAGCGGTCCAAGATTTTGAAAAGCCTCGTCAAACGTGTCGTATTGCCCAATGTATGCTGCGGCCTCGTCTTCAAAGAGGACGCTGACTGTATAATCCGTGTCACGCGTGAGCGTCTGCCCCTGCGCATTTTGAATCTGCAAGGTGTCCAAAAGCAAATTCAACGTGGTCGAATGGGTATTGTCTATAAACTGGTTGTTGTCTTCATAGTACACATCGGGAATCCAGTCCACATAACCAATAATATCCAGGCCGCTGTCTGCATAGTCTTCATACCTCTGCGGAACCGAAAGGTCAGAAGGGTAGGTGATCGTCGACTGCCAAGTAATGGTGCCAGTACCGGTGCCCGTATTGAGATTTGGACTCACCGAGTGTTTCTCCACGTTATACTCCGGCGGCTCCGGCACATTATGCGTAAAATCAGCCGTCGCAGAGAAGCCGCCCAGCTGTGCGAGATTGTGGAACCTGATCGACTGCCCTGCCGCGATTCCCTCCGGGAACGGCGTCTCGTAGGTGATCACGTATTTATAGGTTTTGTAGGCATCCGATTCGTTTAATAAAGTATCCGGAAGCGTAAAGGTAAGATGGCCGTTTTCGTCAACCGGATACGCGCCGTCATTGTTTAAGAAATACTTAGTGACGTTTGCAATCTGGTTGTTCCCGTTATACGCTATCACGGAGAAATTCTCGATTTTTGAGAGATCGTACGGCGTGTTGGCACCATACGTCATCGTATCCGTAAACGTCATGTTGCTGATGTCCTGCTGGTCCGCGTTGAGCGTGACCGTCCACTTCACATTGCCCGTGCCGTCGTTGTAGACGGCCGACTTCTGCACCAGCGCCTCGCGGAGCGTCACGCGAGCGGTGGCCGCGGCCGAGTTCTTGTTGTCAGTGGCGGTTGCCTTATTGGACATCTGTAAATAGCCGCTGCCGTTTGTGGGCAGCGTGGGCGTCGCCGTGTAATAGATGTCGTAGGCCTCATTCTGCCCGAGTTTCGGCAGGCCTGTAATCGTAAACGTCGGCTGGCCATTGTTTGCCGTAGCGTATGTAATTTGAATTCCGTTTTCTAAGGAAATCTTTTCGTTGCCCGGTCGCTTATAAATCACGAGGTTGTTTTGATCATACGCAACGTTCGCCTCGGTTCCGCTGCCGGCGGAGGGCGTTTGAAAAGTATCCGTCACCGTAATCGGCCCATTGGAACCGTCTTCCGCGGTGCTGGAGACCTTCAAATGATAAACGAGGTCTCCGGCTTGAAGACTGAAATCCCCCAGGTTCTGTTCCTTCTTTTGATACGCTGTTACGTCTTCTTCCGTTTTTAAATAGCTTCCGCTCTTCGCAAGATTGAGATCGGTGTTCGTCGGCTTTGGCTTGACGGTAATGACCGTCCCGGCAGCCCCCAAGTCAATTTTGTCATTTCCTTCTTCACCCGTCGCTGTCACCGCGCCCTGGAACTGCAGCATGCCGGAAATGGCTTCGCCGGTCGCAAATGCTTCACGGAACATAATGGTAATCTGACCGTTTGTCTCAATGGTATACGTGCCAACGACCTGGCCGTCCTTTTCATCGACCACGTCGCCCGTTTCCGGCTCGCTTAAACCGATGCCGTCGGGCAGCTGGTACGTGAACGTAACGTTTCGTTCGGTAACCACATCCTGCCCCATGGCGTAGCGAATGGTGACGCGAAGCGGGTCGCCGTTTGTGACGGTGCCCCCTACCGGTTTCCAAGTCGAACCCTCCATCGTCTCCACCGTGAAGCTCGTGACATAATCCTCTAAGTCTGCAGAGGCCGCATTTTCCGCAAACAGCTGGATCTGCGGCGCGGCGTTTTCAACCTTTTCCGCCGTTGCCCAGCTCAGGCCGTCGCCGGCCGGGACAGGCGCCGGCTGCGAAGACGTTTCGGACGAATCCGCGGGCTCGCTCTCTGCCGGTTCGCTTTCGACGCTTTCCGGCGCCGCCGGGGCCGAGGAAACGGGTGCGCTCTCTTCCGAAGAAACGGCCGTCTCCGGCACCGTGACAAAGCAGCTGTCGTCATGGACGTGCTCTTTGACCTCGAGCATGCCGCACGTCAAATGGCCGGCCGCGTCATAACAGTCCGCCGTGTGCGTATGCAGAATAATTTCCGGTTTTTCGCACGTCAGCGTGGAAACCGTCTCGTAGCACGCGTCCGTATGGACATGGCCCTCGGATTCTTCGAGGCCGCACGTCAGCACCGCGTCCGGGTAGCACGCAGGCGTGTGGACGTGGCCGCCGGCCTCGTCGAGGCCGCAGGCAGGCTGTGCGCCCTGCGGCACCGTATAGCACGCGGATGTGTGCGTGTGGCCCGGCGTTTCCTCGAGCCCGCATGTGCAGATGCGTTCCTCCGTATAGCACGCGGATGTGTGCGTATGGGGCTCAATTTCCGCAAGCGGACAGAGAAGTTCCCCGCTTTCGTCATAGCAGTCCGCCGTGTGGGTATGGACAAAAAAGTCTGCAGATCCGCACACAAGGGACCCGTCCGCTCCATAGCAATCCGCTGTATGGGTATGGGGACTTGCCTGACACGCGAGCGCCTTCGTTTCCAGCGTAATTCCGGACGGAAGGGTGACAAATACCGTCAGGAAAACCGCCAGCATCGTCAAAACCGCCACGCGCTTCCTCCATTTATGACGATTCTGCTGCTGCCGGATTTTCTCCGCCGCATGCTGTTTCCACTGATTGTTTCGCATCGACACGCCCCCTTTCCGTCCAATCAAATCGCGCCGCACCGATCCAGCGGCCAAATTCGAAAGAAAACGGTTCCTAAAATTCGATCCTCCGCAACACAGCCAATTGCCGCCATTCGTGAATCACTTGACGTGCTGCGATGGTCGCCCAATACAAAATACTGATTTTCCGGCACCCGGAACGGGAATTCCACATCGCAGTCCCCCAGCGCCCGCTCGGTAAGATACGGCTCCTGCAGCAAGTTGCCGTCAATATACACGTTGCCATCCGCATCCAGATTGATTTCCTCCCCCGGCAGGCCAATGACACGCTTTAAAAGAATTTCAATTTCTCAGTTAAAATTTCTATACCCCTTGAAAACACTGGCGTTTCCAGCGTTTTCGCCACTTCGTTTTGGCCCTTTTCCCTCATTTTTTCCCTTGCGAGAAGAAATGAGGGAAACTTTTTTCAGGCCGTCCCTACAACCTTATCCAGCAGCCTTGCGGAAGTTCGCTTGGCCTCTCTGGTGGCGTGGGCGTAAATGTTCATCGTGGTACTTACATCAGAATGTCCCAGCAGCTCCTGCACATCCTTGGGTGCTGCCCCGTGAGAGAGAAGGTTTGTCGTATATGTATGCCTCAACAGATGGAAGTGAAAATCATCCATATCCCCGATCTTCTTTCGGGAGTATCGGCACACACTGCTGACCGTTGCAGGAGCTTCATAAGCTCCATCGGGCCGCAGGCAGACGAAGGAAACCTGGGTGTAACCTTCTGGTGGTGTCTCCGTCCGGGGCAAGGAATAGACCTCATAGTAGGTGCGGTTCTTTTCCTTGACGATGCGGTAGTAGTTTTGTGAGTACAGCGGTCCATATTTGATGCTGTTCAGCATTTGCTCCTTTTTGGCTTCTCGCAGGATAGCCGCCAGGGTGTCGCAGAAATCCACAGTACGGATTTTCTTACGCTTTGTGGGGCCGATCTGCGTTTTCTTCCTTACGGAGTCATACCGCATACTCCGGCGAATGGTGAGGCATTGTTCCTTCAGGTCGATGTCCTGCCAGGTCAGCCCGCACACCTCACCGATACGAAGCCCGGCGAAATAGGCGATCTGGATAGGCAGTAACGCGGGATTGTGTTTTTTCTTCAGAAGCTCGTTCAGCGCCAAATACTGCTCATGGGAGATTGTCGGCGTTTCAGCAGGAAGGTCGCCTGTACCATCCTCAGTGAACAGCTCATATTCATCGCCTTTAATCCGCTTCACTACATACTGCATCGGATTGAAAGTAATCAGCCGCTTGGGAAAAACCGCAAATCTAAAAGAGTTTTGAAGCACCGCTGAATACTGGCCCAGCGATCCTTTACTCAATGCCTCAACAGTTTTCCCATCAGGGTCTGTCCCTCCGAAGCTCAACAAATCCATATAGCTTTGCAGATGGTCGGAAGTTACCGTCTTGAGCTTGCGTTTTCCAATGGGATGCTTCTTGATGCGGGAAACAGTGTTGATGTAGGCTGTCACCGTTCCATCACTCAATGAGCCGGGTTTCAGTTCTTCCTCCACCCACATATCCAGCATATCTCCCAAAGTGATGTTCTTGGCCTGTGCCAGAAACATCTTGGTTTCATAGTCCTCCATCGCCTTGCGGAGCAGTGACTCGGTTTCACTCTTGCTTTCTGTTCCCGGAAATTCCTTCTGAACGCGGTTGCCGCTGGCATCCTCTACATAAAAGCGATAGTACCACTTCTTTCCTTTCTTTCTTACAGATCCTTTTGCCATAGCAAACTCCTTTCTATGCTGGCAAACGGAACCGTAGTGATGTGTCACCCTGATTATAGCAAAGGGTGGCAAATCTATCAAACATACCGCTTGCTAAATATCAAAAGTTTCTATGTTCAATCCACTGCAAGGACCTGATTGCGGTCCAGAAGGTCGCGGCCCTCGTTGATCTGCATGAAACAGCAAATCACATCCACACGGACTATGGACTTACGCCCAATCCGCAGGACCGGGATTTTTCCCCAATCCACAAGGCGGCGGAGGGTATTGCGTCCAATGCCGGTATAGTCGGCAGCTTCTTCAATCGTCATGCCGATCTTACCAAAGCCCGCAAGCTGAACAGCGGAGTATCTTTCTGTATGAGTACGCCCGGAAGTTCCGGACGGGATATTCGCATAACAAACAGGCGAATTTGAAGTCATAATTGTTCGCCTCCTTCGAGAACAAAAAAAGCAGCCGCGCCGATCTGGTTGGAGCCGTTGTAACATACGGCGCACTTCGGCGCGGCTGCCTTGACTTTTCAGTAACTTCAGGCCCGCTGTATTTGCCACGCATCCCCAGCGGTGGGGATATTACAGGCCGCCCCTGGCAGGGCTGTCATAACTCCGCAGCATCGTTCAGATCGTGTGCCGCAGGGTTCCCCCTCAAGTCTGTGGGAGGTCGTGAGAAAGTATCTTTAACCCCCGCGCTGTCATCGCGCCCGGAGTGCCTGTCCGGGTCTAAGGTATGCGTTGATCGCTCAGATAGCTTGTCCCATCACCTCCTTGAAGCTATCGTCCTGGCGGCGCACCTTATGTCGCTCATCACGCGGGTTTCGTACCTGTAATACCGTATATTCAGTTGTCATGGTTCTGTGAAGGGTGAGGAAAATGTGTCCTTCACCTATCACATTTTTTAAGGCCATTTGTTAGGTATTTTTAAGAGCTTTCGCAAACTTTTTTGAAATTTTTTTCATCGCCCCATCAAGGGAGAGGGAGATGCTGGCCTTCGTCACTCCTTCGAGCCTGGCAATCTCGGTGATGGACTTCTTCTCAGCGAGGTACAGCCAGACCCGGCGATACTGCTTTGCGTTCAGAATAGCCTTCAATGCGGCCAGCCGTTTCTCCCGCAAAGCCTTTTCCTCTGCCTGGACATCCGCCTTCAGAAGCTCGGAGAAAAATTCATCCTCGGCAGACTGAACCGCTCCGACCACATCCAGGTAATCATCCAGAGCCACCCGATTATCGTTGAAGCTCCGACCTTTCTTTTCAGTCTCGTGGTAGTCTGCGTCAGACCAGGTTTTCCATTTCAGAAATTCTTCCTCGCTGGAAAAGTCTGCGCGGGTGAGCCGGATGCGGCCGCTAACGCTTATGTATATAATGCTGTCCTGATCGTATTTGTTCAGGGCGTATTCGCTTTTCTTATCAAACATACTTGTCCTCCATTTCAATTCAGGGGTTGACGGGTGAATTGAAATGGGGGCGGTGGAGATCGGCACCCTACGGAGAACCGCAGGATATGACAAAAAACGCCTGACTGGATATAATCCAGCCAGACGCTATCTGGTGTATTTTGATATTGCCTTACATCGTATAGTTCATCTTCTTGGGTATATGTCCCCGCTGCCGGGGACAGGCTTTTTTTGGCAGGTAAATTCCTGCCGGATTATGTCGAAGCTGTTCTCGCTTCACGGCGGCTCCCTCCTAAAGCCGCCGCTACATTCAGCACAGGGTCGTCATCCTCATAAGGGCATGGAGAACGGCGGCCTTGAAATGTATTTCAAAACCGCCGTCAGGATAAAGTTATGTAATGGGCGCACGAAACTACCTACCCCAGCAACGGTTTTTTTCTTTCCCCGTTTGCCGGGGCAGGATAGTCTCGATTATTTAATTCAGTCTTGTTCTTGTTCGGCTGCCTCTTTCAACCGCAAAAAGCTCTCATCGCTGATGATGTGTTCAATCCGGCAGGCGTCGGCCTCCGCAATGCGAGGGTCAACGCCTGCGGCGATAAGCTGCTCGGTAAAAAAGCAATGACGCTCATAGATTTTTTCGGCTACCTCGCGGCCCACATCAGTCAGATGGAGAAAATGATCTTCGTCCATTGTGAGAAAGCCGCCGTCCCGCAAGGTAGCCACCGCATGGCACACGCTGGGCTTTGACACCTCCATGTGCCGGGCCACATCTACGGAGC
>ERZ1643246.621-NODE-621-length-44355-cov-28.683160_pt1 | contig 44355 bp, 34 predicted proteins | sample MGYA00579265_ERZ1643246 | MGnify/ENA primary metagenome ERZ1643246 (study PRJEB29033, sample SAMEA4952261) | chicken gut metagenome | biome: Broiler Chicken; feature: Gastrointestinal Tract; material: Caecum | place: Ireland | collected 2018 | study: Broiler... | reverse complement strand
ATATTGAATTTTCAAGGAGCGAAGCCCATTTCAGGTATGGGAAGTCTTAGTTAATTAATATAAGCAGCCATATCAGATGTTCTCTGTTTCCGGAATTCCAAAGGTGAAACATGGTATTTCTTTTTAAAGGCATTACTGAAGTGGGACTGACTGGAAAAGCATAGAAGACTGCTGATCTCACTGAGCGGACGGTTCGTGTAGATCAGCAGATCTTTTGCTTCCTCCAGCTTGCATCGGAGAATAAATTCACTCGGAGAAAAGCCCAGAGTTTTCTTAAAGCGGCGGTCAATCTGGCTTTTGCTCAGATGCATATTGGCTGCCAGTATTTCCACTCGCAGAGGAGTATGGGTGTTCTGGCGGATATACTGGAGACATTCCCAGATGTCGAAAGGAACGTCTTTTTCCCGTTTTGCATTGTTTGTACGTTCTGTAAAGTCCAGTAGCATCGTATTGCTGAGCTCTTTTAGTGCGGCGATGGAAGCTGCATTTTCTATCTTTCTCAAGTAAAGATCACTTAACTGATTTGGGATTCATGAAAATGATGCAAGGAATTATGCAGAAGATATTTTGAAGATCGTAAGAGAAAACTGGGAAAAGATTGCTGCAGATTACAGGATGACACGCAGACAGATCGAAGAAATGAGACCTGCATTTAGCGCCTGTTATGACTAAATTGTATGAAATTCCAGGAGCTGGAAAAAATGACAAAGAAGTGGAGAATACAGTTTCTGCCGGTGCAGTTACGGTATTCTCTTTTCTTTTCGGCAAACAGTGCTATAATAGAAATGTTTGTGATCAACAGGGGAGAAAATCAGTAAAATGAAGAAAACAAATGATTTCGGCAGGGATTCGATTCCCCTGCTTGTATTGAAAATATCGATTCCGTTTATGTTCGCCCAGTTTGTGAACGTGCTCTACAGTATCGTGGACCGGATCTACGTGGGAAACATTCCGGTGACAGGCGCGGACGCCCTTGCCGGCGTCGGCGTATGCGCTCCGGTCGTGACACTGTTATCATCTTTCGGCACATTGTTCGGGATTGGCGGATCTGTGCTTTTTTCCGTGCGGCTCGGCGCGGGGGATAAGAAAAATGCCCGGAAGATCCTGGCCAACAGTTTTTCCTATCTCATTATTGTGTCGCTGGCGCTTACGCTGATCTTCCTTGTCACGAAAGATCAGCTCTTAAACTGGTTCGGCGCCAGTGAGGTAACGTTTTCTTATGCGGACGCTTACATGACGATCTATACGGCCGGTACATTTTTTGCGCTTCTGGGCACGGGGATGAACTATTTTATTACAGCCCAGGGCTTTCCGCTTCTGGGAATGACGACAACCCTGATCGGGGCGGTCGTCAATATTGTGCTGGATCCGGTGTTTATTTTTCTCTTTGATATGGGCGTGGCGGGCGCAGCAGTGGCGACGGTGCTGGCGCAGATGTGTTCCTGCGCGTTTGTGCTCTGTACCCTGCGCCGGAAGAGGATGCCGGTTTCCCTCGCCATCGTCAGGCCGGACCGGGATACAGGCAAACGGATCGTGAAGATCGGATTTTCACCTTTCCTGATCCTGGCGTCGGACAGTATCATTATCATTGCTCTGAATGCGGTGCTCCAGTATTACGGCGGGCCGGAGTACGGAGACACGCTGATCACCGCGGCGACCATCGTGCAGAGCTATATGCTGCTGATCACTTCGCCGATGCTGGGTATCACGGGCGGATCCCAGCCGTTGATCAGTTTTAACTATGGGGCGAACCGGCCGGACCGGATCCGGAAGACATTTTTCTGGGTGCTTGCGCTCTGTGTATGTTTTACTTCGGTCATGTTCCTGATCTCGCGGATCATGCCCCAGCATTTTGTACGGATCTTTACAGATGAGCCGGAGTATGCGAAGCTGGCTGTGTGGGGGATCAGAGTCTTTACGCTGATGATCATTCCGTTAAGCTTTCAGTATGTGATCGTGGACGGGCTGACGGCGCTGGGTATGACAAAGATATCGTTAAGTCTTTCTCTGACGAGGAAAACCCTTTATTTTGCCGCGACCTGTCTGATCCCGCTTATATGGACGGCGCAGTCCGCTTTTTATGCGGAACCTTTTGCGGACGGCGTGGCGGCATGCCTTTCGTGTGTGACATTTTTCTTTATCTACCGGAAATATCTGCGGGGCGCAGGACGCCTCGGAGAGATCAGACTGTGAATATATCCCCGGGTCAGTATCTGGCCTGGGGATATTATTTTATCCGTAATTCTATAGTGAAGATATAACTTATAAACTTGATTTTTAACATTTGTTAAGTTAAAATGAAATAAATTGAGTTAAAAGGAGACTGAGCAATATGCTTACAAACGTATTTGGAATTTCTATAAAATATGAAGCATGGGATCATCAGGACTCTTTACCTGTTTATATTGCAGGAAGTTACGATTTTCGCACAGCATATATCGCAAAAAAAAGATGTATAATGCTTGTTCCCAAGGAAGAACTTGTAACGACCCCCGCTCTGAAAAAACAAATTGCAAAAATACAGCAGGTTGATAATGTGCCAGTTGTACTTGAACTTGCGACAATATCAAAATACAGGAGAAAAAGCTTTATAGAAAATAACATACCATTTGTTACTGGGAAGCAGGTTTTTCTGCCTTTTATTGGAACAATGCTTACAGATGAGAAGGAACCCCAAAAGCTGACAGGAAAATTTGTTTACTCTACGCAGCAGTTATTTTTATTCTATCTGTATAGTAAGAAAAAGCGACTGTATATTTCGGAAGCAGGAAAGGTGCTTCCATTTACTGCAATGACACTGACCAGAACGGTAAAGCAGTTGGAAGCGACAGACTTGTTTCTTGTGGCAAAAGACGGAGTCAATAAGTTTATTGAGTCCAAATATAGTCGATATGAATTGTTTGAAAAAGCAAAAGGATATTTGTCCACACCCGTCCGCAGAGCAGGATATATAGATAAGACACAAGTTACGGAGAATATGGCTTTTGCGGGGGAAACGGCACTTTCTGAGAAAACAATGTTAAATCCAAGACGGATTGTAACATATGCAATCAGCGAGAAAGATTATGATAAAACCATGCTGACCGAAGAACTGATAGACCCGTATAAGCAGGTCAGACTTGAATTATGGGCCTATAATCCGAAACAATTTTCCGAGGATAACAATGCTGATGACATTTCTGTTGTTTTATCCCTGGGAGATACAGACGATGAGAGAATTGAAGAAGCAGTAGAGGCATTGATGAAAAGAAGGTTGCAGAAATAATGGTCAACGGATTTAAAAAATTTAAAGAACGATTTCAGGGGTTTGAAAATCAATATGTCATAATCGGCGGGACGGCGTGTGATTTGATTATGGAAAAAATGGACATTAGCGGAGAAAAACTATGTACCAACAGACATCTATTCTGATCGTGGAGGACGACGGGGTTCTTGCACAGGGGCTAAAAAGAGCCCTGAAAACAGAAGACCGGGAAATCAAAATCTGCGGAAAGCTCAGGGAAGCCCGGGAGATACTGAGAGACGGCCTGCCGGATCTTATGATCCTGGACGTGAATCTCCCGGACGGAAACGGGTTTGATTTTCTGGAAGAAGTGAAAAGGCAATGGCGCTTTCCGGTAATACTCCTGACGGCTAACGATATGGAGACCGATATTGTGGCGGGGCTGGAAGCCGGCGCGGACGATTATATCACGAAGCCTTTCGGCCTTGCGGTGCTGCGCGCCAGAGTCAATACACAGCTTCGCCGGATGAGGGAGAATGGAGAAAAGCTGGAAACAGCGTGGGTTTATGGCAGGTATCGTTTCTGCTTCGACCGGATGGAGTATTCTGTGGACGGTAAACAGGTGGAACTGAGTAAAAATGAACAGAAGCTGCTCCGTATCCTGGTGGAAAATGAAGGACGTATTCTGAAAAGAGAAACACTGATCGACCGGCTCTGGACAGACGGCGCGGAATACGTGGACGAGAACGCCCTGTCCGTTACTGTAAAAAGACTGAGGAATAAGCTGGATGCGGGAGCGCAGATCGAGACGGTCTACGGATCGGGATACCGGTGGGTGAAGCGGCATGGATAAAATAAGTATACTGTGTATAGCAATCGCGGCGGCATGTGTGACGGGAAGCATTCTGTTCGTTATATTTCAGAACCGGAAACAGAGACAGATCACAGAACGGCTCCGCCGGATGCTGGAGGCGGCGCAGGCAGGACGCTTCAGCGAGTCCGGTTTTGACGAGAGCGTTTGTTCCGCCCTGGAAAGCGAAATGGCGGATTATCTGAACGCGTCGGAAAAATCCATGAAAGCGGCTGCGGCGGAAAAAGAAAAGATCAAAACTCTGATCGCGGATATTTCCCATCAGACCAAAACGCCCATTGCGAATCTTCTTCTTTACACACAGCTTCTGGCAGAGAGGGAGACGGATCCCGACACGGAGGAATCTCTGACAGCCATACAGAAGCAGGCGGAAAAACTGAATTTCCTTATCGGATCTCTGATCAAAATGTCGCGACTGGAAACGGGGATCATAACCCTTTATCCCCGGGAGCAGGATATCAGAGAAATGCTGTCGGAGACCATTGCCTCTTACAGAGAAAAGGCAGAGCGGAAAGGGCTGGAGCTGAAAGACCTTTCGGAACCCATAAGGGTATGTTTTGACAGGAAATGGACGGCGGAAGCCATTGGAAATATCCTGGACAACGCAGTGAAATACACGGACCGGGGAAGCATTACGGTCCGCACGAAACAGTATGAACTGTTTACAGCTGTGGAAGTGGAGGACACCGGCCGGGGCCTGGACGAGGAGGAGATCCCGCTTGTGTTCCAGAGGTTCCGCCGAGGAGAAGAAACACAGGATCAGGACGGCGTGGGGATCGGTCTGTATCTGGCGAGAGAGATTCTGGCGGGAGAAGGCGGATATATCAGGATCTCCTCGGAAAAAGGACGGGGATCCGTGTTCTCGGTTTTTCTGCCTAACAGGATAAAAGAAAATCTTTCAGAACTGTCATAATTGATTTTCCGGCTGAAAGATTCTGGAAAGAATACTGTGAGATAATCTGTATGAACGAAAAATTCATACAGATTTTTCGTTTTACAGGAAAATTTTTGGCGCAGTAAAAAAACAATCCGGCGCTGACGCTGTCAATACCGGGAAATTTAACAGGAGGCGAGAACAATATGGCAGTTCTGAAAGCAGAAAATCTTATTAAGATATACGGAAAAGGAGAAAATCAGGTAAAGGCTCTGAACGGCGTCAGCCTGTCAGTAGAAAAAGGAGAATTCGTGGCTGTGGTGGGAACTTCCGGTTCCGGGAAGTCCACCCTGCTCCATATGCTGGGAGGTCTGGACAGACCGGATTCGGGAAAAGTCTATGTAGACGGCAAGGATATTTTTGCCCTGAAGGAGGAAGAGCTGACGATCTTCCGGCGCAGGAAGATCGGATTCGTCTTCCAGTCCTACAATCTGGTTCCGGTGCTGAGCGTTTATGAGAACGTGGTGCTTCCTGTGGAACTGGACGGAAAGAAAGCGGACAGGGCGTTTGTGAACGATATTCTGGATACCCTGGGTATCCGGGAAAAAGCCGCGAACCTTCCGGGGCAGCTTTCCGGAGGGCAGCAGCAGCGCGCGGCCATTGCCAGAGCGCTGGCCGCAAAACCGGCGATCCTTCTATGCGACGAGCCCACAGGGAACCTGGACAGCCGCACTTCCCAGGATGTACTGGGACTTCTGAAAATATCCGGACAGAAATTTTCGCAGACCATTGTGATGATCACCCACAATGAAGAGATCGCGCAGATGGCGGATCGGATCATAAGGATCGAGGACGGCCGCATCCTTGCTTCCAGAGGAAGGAGGATGGCGTGATATGAGGGTAAAAAACAGAAAGACCATATGGAATTTAAGCCTCCGTTCTTTCCGGGCGTCGGGAAAAAGAAATGTTATTGCCGCGGCGGCCATCGCGCTGACCACACTTCTTTTTACATCGCTTTTTACCATCGTCATGTCCCTGAACAGCAGCTACCAGACTTATACCTTCCGTCAGATCGGCGGCTACGCTCACGGGACGTTTAAAGATGTAACGGAAGAGCAGGCGCAGGACATCAGCGGACACAGGAAGGTAAAAGCCGCCGGAGAGCGGATCGTGGCGGGGACGATATCGGACGGAGTATTTGCCAAAGTTCCGGCGGAGATCAGCTATATGGATTCCAACAATACGAAATGGAGCTATATTGAACTGGAGGAAGGACGGGAGCCGGAAGCGGAGAACGAGATCATCATGGATAAAGCGGCTCTGGAGCTGCTGGACGTAACGCCGGAGATCGGAGCGGAGATTTCTCTCACTTATCAGATATCTGACAAGAATCAGAACGGCGGTTCAAGAACCGATACCTTTGTGCTTGCCGGATGGTGGGAGTATGATTCCATAAGTCCGGTACATTTTATAAATGTTTCCAGAACCTATGTAAAGAATCTGGAAAAAGAGATGGAAAAGGAAGGTATGGAGCCTTTCCGCACAGATCTCAGTGTGATGCTGCCCTCCAGCATGAATATAGACGGAACCATGGAGGAGATTGAGAAGAACCTGGGATACCAGAGAGAGGATCCGGATGTGGAAAATTACGTCAACTACGGCGTGAACTGGGGCTATACTTCCACCCAGGCGGAATCGGAGCTGGATCCGGGAATGGTGATCGCCATGGCGGCGTTTCTGATCCTGGTGATCTTCACCGGATATCTCATCATCTACAATATCTTTCAGATTTCCGTGACAGGAGATATCCGCTATTACGGGCTTTTGAAGACCATCGGGGTGACGCCCCGGCAGCTAAAAAGAATCATCCGACAGCAGGCGTTACTACTGTGCGCCATCGGATGTCCGCTGGGTCTGGCTGCCGGCTGGGCGGTGGGATACCTGCTGGTACCTGTAGTGATCGAAAAGTCAAGTCTGGGGGAAATCAGCGCCCGGGTCAGCAGTTCGCCAGTGATCTTTATCGTGTCCGCTTTGTTCGCGGTAGTTACGGTGCTCCTTTCCTGCGGACGCCCCGGCCGGATGGCGGCGAAGGTGTCCCCCGTAGAGGCGGTAAAATATACGGAAAGCGGAAACTTTTCCAGAAGACAGCGCAGAAGCAGGAGAGCCGGGATCGGACGTATGGCTCTTGCGAATCTGGGAAGGAACAAAAAGAAAACCGTTCTGGTAGTGGTATCCCTGTCTCTTTCCGTGGCGCTTCTGGCGGTTACCTTCCAGTTTACCGGAGGGTTCAGCATGGAGAAATACCTGGCGGAAAAAACCTGCGCGGACTTTATCGTGGGAAGCACGGATTATTTCCGCTTCCGCGGTGGCAGGCCGGATTCCGGCATATCTGAAGAAACTGTGAAGACGATACAGGCAAACACAGAAATGGAAAGCGGCGGCCAGGCGTGGGCGGTTTCCGGGGAAGATCCGAAAGTATGGATGAGCGAAGAACAGTTTCGGGAAAATGCCTACGGGGCTTCCGGGGAAATGATCCGTCAGGAACTGTCTTACAGAGAAAGAAGAGGAGAGAAGATCGAGGCGTCCCTGCAGGTGGAAGGGATGGATAACGCCCTTCTGGAGAAACTGACAGTCCTTGCAGGGGATATTAAGCCTCTTCAGGATCCGGAGGCGAAAGCCATTGCCGTTACCGTAGATACAGATGATTACGGAAACCCCGAAAGCGGGGACGTGGCGCCGCAGCCGGGAGAAAAGCTGACGGTGACTTATGTGGACGAAGGATATTACGAGGATTCCAGAACCGGGGAACCGGTAACGGACGCTACGCCGGAGGAATATATCCGGTATCATATAGAAAAGAGCCATGATGTGGAATACACCATTTGCGCTGTTGTCACAGTACCGTATCAGATATCTTTCCGCTATGAACTGATGTACAGTATGGAGGCTGTTATGGGAACAGAACAGTTAAGGAAAGACAGCGGAACAGAGCTGGAGTCTCTTCTGTACATGTTTGATACCCCCGATCGGGAGGCGGAAAAGGCGGCGGAAACATTTCTTGCCGGAATGACAGCAGGGGAAACATCCGGGCTGATGTACGAGAGCAAAGATCTTGTACGGAAAGACTTCCAGGGATTTCAGCAGATGTTCCTGCTTCTGGGCGGCGCGCTCTGCGCCATTGTAAGCATTGTGGGAATCCTGAACTTCTTTAACGCCATCCTCACCGGGATCCTGGCAAGGAAAAGAGAATTCGCCATGCTGCAGGCGGTGGGAATGACAGGAAAACAGCTGAAAAAGATGCTGATGGAAGAAGGATTGATCTACGCCGGAACGACGATCCTGATATCCCTTGTGCTGATCCTTGCCATGGAACCCCTGACAGGAAGGATGCTGGAATCCATGTTCTGGTTTTTTGAATATCATTTCAGCGTGACGGCGGTATTCGTCACAGCTCCGGTCTTCCTTTTTCTGGGAGTGGCGCTGCCTTTGGCGGTTTATCGGAGTATCGCGAAACTGACGATCGTGGAGAGGCTGAGAGAAACGGAGTAAAAATAAACCTGTTCATGCCTTTTTGTAAACGTGGGCGTATGCGTCTGCGGCCGCCTTCTCCATGGATGCTAATGCATAGTCAAGATCTTCCTTTTTAATAGTGAGAGGCGGCAGGAAACGGAAAACGGCAGGATTGTTGATGGTGTGATTTGCCTGGATCCTGTATTTTTCCACAAGATCATTGTTGATGGGATCTGCGAAATAATCTCCGTAGCCTTCTTTGAATCCTTCCGGGATTTCATAAGTTTCCAGACCGATCATCAGCCCTTTTCCCCGCACTTCCTTTATGATCTGAGGATATTTTTCCTGAATCTTTTTCAGGGCATTCATAAAGTAACTGCCTTTTTCCGCCGCTGCCTGAATAAGATCGTTTTCCAGGATATATTCCAGAGAGGCAAGGCCGGCGGCGGCGCTTATGCCGTTTTCCTGATATGTGGCTGTGTGATGGAAGCAGGTTTCCACACTGCCGTAGGCGGCTTCATATAATTCTTCGGTACAGAGATAACCGCCGAAGGGAATCAGGCCGCCGGAAAAGCCTTTGGCAAAGGTCAGACAGTCCGGAACCACATCTTCATGATCGACTGCCCACATTTTTCCAGTCCTCGCGCAGCCGCACTGGATTTCGTCCGCAACCATATAGGTATCATATTTGTCACAGAGTCTTCGCACTTCTTTCAGGTAGCCCTCCGGAGGGACAATGATGCCGCCTTCGCCCTGGATAGGTTCCACATAGAAAGCCATATAGCAGCCTTTGGAGAGATATTCTTCAAGGACACGGGAATCTCCGTAGGGAATATGATCTACACATTCCATTAGGGGATGCTGGTACATACGCCATTTTTCTTTCCCTCCCACAGCTTCCGCGCCGCCGGTGGCAGTTCCGACCTTTGTGAGTTTTCCTCCCGGTGACAGAAGGGAGAGATCGTGAGCAAAAGCGGCGGCAATGTTGTGGTAGGCGATAGTACCCATCATATACTGCTTTGTCCGGAATACTTTTTCGATTTCATTCCAGACAAACTCATTGTTGTTTCCAACTGTTACAACTCCTACGGCGCCGATCATATCAAGATGGCGGTTGCCTTCGTGATCAGTAAAATAGCAGTCCTCCGCCCGGGTGAAAAATTTTGATCCGCCGTTCAGAGTCCGTTCCCGGTTCAAATGGGTAAGCTGCAGTTCTTTTGTTGTCTCAAAATCCATGGCAATGGCGTCGTCAATAGAATAAAAACCGTTCAGAAGTTCTTTTGCTTTCATATTTTTCCTCCTTTATAAATAAAAAAAGACGCAGAAAACAATTTGTTTCCCACGTCTTTGTAAGATGTTTTCAGTATAATCCGGGCAGCAGGTGATTTATAGTAAAAAAAGGACATTTTACCGGATAATAAGGTGATCATAATAGTGACTGGCCTGCAGCAGTTTATGGAACTGGCCGGGGCTCATGGAGGAAAATTCCCGGAATTCCTTCTGAAAGTGCGTCTGATCGTAATATCCGCATTCTGCCGCAATCTGTGAAAGTGTTTTCGGATCTGAGGAATTCAGACTGTTCATAGCCGACTGAAAGCGCAGATACCGGCTGAACCGTTTAATGCTTACGCCTGTCAAAGAGGTGAACAATCTGGAAATATGACGTTTGGTGTAATGAAGGGATTTCTCCAGATCCGTCATTTTTAGCTGGCCGTTTTGCTCATGGATCTGAGAAATGATCTGCATGAGACAGAGCTGGTCTCTGCCGCGGATGTTCTTATTGATCTCAGTAAAAATATGTGTCATAAATAACCGGATCTGGCGTTCAAAGTCCGTCTCACAGCAGATTGCTTCTATACAGGAACGGTCATGTAAAAAAACAGAGATCCCGTATCTTTGATCAGCCAGGTCCTTTGCAAGAAGGTCGTGAAACTGCAGAAGACCTCCCGGTAGAAAACGGACGCCGAAATATGTTTTTCCCTGACGGAAAATATCAGGCGTACTTTTGTTTACGGTTCCGCAGATTTCCGCAGAAGGCCGCTCCGGATCACATTCAAATATGATGTCTGTGCTTCCGTCGGGAACCACCATAACCGGACGGCCGGAGGGGACGGTACACTTAAATTTATAAAAATGAGATATGACGGACCCGGGAGCATATCTTTTCAGATATACATTGGAGGAAAGTACAAAAAACGGCTGGATGATTTTCAATTCTGTGATCATGAAACGACCCTCCTTTTGTCTCCTTTAAACAACATATTTTTTCAGAATCGGTATTTTCTGCATTATCCAGGAACCCAGACAGGAAAGAAGAAAAGCCGCCGCCCAGAAGAGGAAGATCCCGCCGTAGCCAAAAGCCAGAGGCGTAATGCCGAGAAATTTGTAAAACAGATTTAAAAATACCGGATGCAGCAGGTAAATTCCAAAGCACAGCTCTCTGTGACGGGACATCCATGACACACGGACTCCGCTGTTGGCCGCAGTAAGAAAAAGACAGACGGTCAGAAAAACGATCAGCGGGGAGTCATAGGAAACACGGAACAGCTTCAAAAACGCCATATCCGCAGTCAGCACTCCTATCGTCAGTATTGCGGCCGCGGCTGTCAGGCGCGGGCTGGTCCTTCCGTATTTCAGGAAATAGTATCCGGACACATAATAGAAAAGATAAATTCCGGAAAAAGGAAAGGTAAATCCAAGATCAAATCCGGAAAGCTGTTCCAGGAAAGGGATAAAGCTGCTGAAAAGAAATCCCAGGATCAGACCGTACTGCAGAAGCTGTTTTTTTCCATAACGGATCACAGCCCGCAGAAGAGGGGTAGCCAGATACAGTCCGGCCAGCTCGTACAAATACCACATATGGGCCCAGCTTTTTCCAGAGAGGGTATTGAGAAAACCTCTCCCTATGATTTCAAGGGAGAAGTTTTTTTCTGTCACATAAAGTTCGATCACTGCAAAAACAGTTCCGAAAACCAGCAGTGCCAGCAGGATTCTCCTTACATAATGAGTCAGGATTTTTCTGACGGATATCTGTTTTTCAGGGTTCAGAAGAAGAGCTCCGGAGATCATCAGAAAAACAGGAACTCCCGCTGTCATGAGCGCCTTGGCGGTATAGTAAACCGCCCGCTGATCGGAAGTCATTTCTGCCGATAATATAGCGGTAACGCCGGAAACTACATGCAGCATCACAACCATGGCAGTAGCGCTCCAGCGGAGAACGTCAAGAAAAGCGGTTGATCTGTTGTCCTGTTTCATAATCGGATCCTCCTCCCTCACAACAGTGTATTATCTGTTATTTTAATACACTTGGGAGAGTGTTACAAGACAGGATATCTGATATTCCGGGACATGCGTTGAAAACGGCGGAAAAGGATTGTAAAATAATGAACAGATCATAAAGATACACGGAGGAGGGGCTGTAAATGAAGGTCATGGGAATTGATATAGGGACAACCTCTGTCGGGCTGTCTGTTCTGGACAGGCAGACAAGGCGGCAGGTAAAGGCGGAAACAATCCCGGGCGGCAGTTTTATAAGGACAGACAGACCATGGGAAAAGCTGCAGAAGGTGGATGAGATAGAGAAAAAGGTAATTGATGCCGTCCAAGAGCTTCTTTCAGAGTTCAAAGACATTGAGGCGATAGGACTTACGGGACAGATGCATGGGATTCTGTATATAGACCGGAAGGGAATCTGTGTCAGTCCTCTTTATACATGGCAGGACGGAAGAGGCGGCAGAAAGGATTTTGAAGGAAAATCTCTGACAGAAGAAATATATACAAAGACAGGCATACATGTATACTCAGGATATGGATGGGTAACGCATCTTTATAACCAGAGAAAAAATCTTGTTCCGGAAACAGCGGCGTCTTTCTGCACGATCGCAGATTATATAGGAATGAGACTTACGGGACGGGAAAGTCCCCTGATACACAGCAGTATGGCGGCCAGTTTCGGCTTTTTTGACCTGGAGAAAGGACAGTTCAGGACGGATCTGCTGAAAGACCTGGGAGTAACCGGCGATATTCTGCCAGATACAACGACAAAGGTGGCTCCGCTGGGGAAATTCCGCGGCATACCGGTATATACGGCTATCGGCGATAATCAGGCAAGCGTTCTGGGCGCGGCGGGACGGGAGCCGGGCTCCATACTGATAAATATGGGAACAGGAGGACAGATTTCCGTGATCTCAGACAGAAATATCCAGATTCCGGGGATAGAAACGAGGCCTTTTCTGGATGAAAATTATCTTCTGGCAGGAGCTTCCCTCTGTGGCGGAAGGGCATATGCGGTCCTTGAAAATTTTTTCCGTCAGTATGGAAAGGCGGCAGGTATAGGCGACTGTCCTCAGTATGACATTATGGACAAGATTCTGAAAGAGGCACAGCCTGAAGAACCGCTGCTGGTGAGAACTACCTTTCAGGGAACAAGAATGCATCCGGATATGAGAGGCAGTATAGAGGGAATAAGCGAGGAAAATTTTACTCCTGCCGCTCTTATAAACGGAGTTCTCCGGGGTATGGCCCGGGAGCTGTACCATATGTACCGGGAAATTTCAGAACAGATAAAACTGGAAGCTCCGGTGCTGGCCGCTTCCGGCAACGGGATCAGAAAAAATCCATGGCTGCAGAAGGCGTTTGAGGAGGTTTTTGAGAAAAAACTGGCGCTTTCCCCTTACATAGAGGAAGCCGCCTGCGGAGCGGCCGTGAGCTGTTTGTGAGGGAGGAAATTCTTACCGGAAAACGAAAGATTGTCAGTGGAAAGACACCGAAATCCCCCTTTCGCAGTGACTTTTTTCCAACAGTAGGGTATAATAACCAAAACAGTTGGCATTAGTGTAAGGAGCAACAAATATGAAGTTTTTTCATTTATCAGACCTGCACATAGGTCTGAAGCTGATGAACCGTGACCTCCGTGAAGATCAGGAATATATTTTCCGGCAGATTACGGATCTTGCCTCCCGGGAACAGCCGGACGCGGTGGTGATCGCCGGAGATATTTATGATAAAGCCGTACCGTCCGCCGAAGCGGTGGAGGTGTTTGACAGCTTTGCAGCGGCCCTTGCCGACGCTGTGCCGAAGGCAGCGATCATGATGATCAGCGGAAATCATGACAGCGCGCCCAGAGTGAACTGTTTCCGGAATATTCTTTCCAGACAGAAGTTCTATATGGTGGGCCAGCCTCCGCAGAGAGAAGACGAATATATAGAAAAGGTGACGTTGGAAGATGAACACGGAAAGGTGAATTTTTATCTGCTTCCTTTTGTAAAGCCTTCCATGGTAAAAATGGCAGTGGGAACAGACGAAAACGGAAACAATCTTTCTTATAACGAAACAGTACGCCGTATTATTGAAAGGGAGAAGATCGACCAGAACCAGCGGAACGTCCTGGTCAGCCACCAGTTCTATCTTCCCTCTGGAAAGAAGGCGGAGGAAGTGGAGCGGATGGATTCGGAAATACGGACAGTGGGAAATATTGACGAGGTTTCCGCGGATATACTGGAGATTTTTGATTACGGGGCCCTGGGCCATATCCATAAGCCTATGAAGGTCGGCAGGGACCGTTTTCGTTACTGCGGAACCCCTCTTGCCTGTTCTGTAAGCGAGGCAGGACAGGAAAAGGGGATTCTTATGGTAGAGCTGGGAGAGAAAGGAGAAGAACCCGGGATTTCTGTTCTTCCTTTAAAACCGCTGCGCCAGGTAAAAGTGATCCGCGGAAGTCTGCCGGAAGTGCTGGGACAGGCCTGCGAGGACTATGTGTCGGCAGTTCTTACGGATAAGGCGGATCTGGACGTGATCGACATGCAGGACAGGCTTCGCCATGCTTTTCCCAATCTTTTGGAAATACGGCGGGAAAATCTGCGGAAAGCGGATTATACTGGAGAGATGAAGGCGGAAGAGGATATGCTGGATCCCTATGAGCTTTGCTGCTCGTTTCTTCAGGAGCTGGACGAAGAAGAAAAAGAGATTCTCCGTGATGTGATCCACACGGTTCAGGAGGTGAAGTAGGATGCGGCCGCTGAAACTGACGATGCAGGCATTTGGCTCCTATGGAGAAAAGACGGTGATAGATTTTGAAATGCCGGATCAGAATCTTTTTCTGATCACGGGAGATACTGGGGCGGGAAAAACAACGATTTTTGATGCCGTTGTTTTTGCCCTGTACGGCGAGGCAAGCTCTTCTTCCAACAAGAAAGAGGGGATCGTGCTGCAGAGCCAGTATGCGGATTATAGCAGAGAACCCTTTGTGGAGCTTGTTTTTGCGGAAGGAACAGGAAAAGATCGGAAGATTTATACAGTACGCAGAGTTCCCCGGCATTTAAAGCTGATCACAAGAGGGGCGGCAAAAGGCGTGGGAACCAGGGAGATCACAGGAACAGTTTCCCTTCTGATGCCTGACGGGATGGAATATCCTCAGAAAGAAGCGGACAGGAAGCTTCAGGAGATCGTAGGTCTTACAAAAGGGCAGTTCATGCAGGTGGCAATGATCGCCCAGGGAGAGTTTATGGAGCTTCTCCGGGCAAAATCCGACGACAAAAAGGCAATTTTCCGAAAGCTGTTTCATACGGGGATGTACGAGGATATTGCCAGCGAACTGAAAAAACGGAAGCAGGAAAAGGAAAAAGAGATTGCCGTTTTGAAGACACGTTTTCAGACAGAAGCGGCCCGTGTGGAGATTCCGGAGGAATATGAGCGCGGAGAGCAGATCCTTGAGCTGAAAGAAAAGATTTCAGAGGGAAATCTGGCTTTGGCGGGAGAATTTATGGAGGAGCTTAAAACGCTGACGGAAACGGCAAAGGACGCTTTTAAAAGCTCGGAGAAGGAATATAAAGAGGCGGCAGGCGCAAGGGACAGAGCGAGAGACGCGCTGACAGAGGCGGAAAATCTGGAAAAGCTGTATCAGAGCCTGGATAAAGCGGAAGAGGAACGAAGGGATCTGGAAAGCCGCAGAGAAGATATGCGTCAAAAAGAACTTTTGGCAAAACAGCTTACAGGAGCTTTTGAGATCCGGAAAAAATATCAGTGGGTAAAAGAAACAGAGGAGGCTGTCTGCAACATCCGGGAAGCGCTGAGAGAAAATCAGGAACAGCTTCCGGTCCTTTCAGAAAGAACAGAGGCGTCTCTCAGGGAAGCAGGCAGATTAAAGGAAGCCTTTGACCGGGAACAGGAAAGTTTCAGCAGGATATCGGAACGGGTAAATACAGCTTTGGCATTGTTTGAAAGAATCGCCCAGGCGGAGAAAAAGACGGTTTCGGCAGAAAATCGTTTTCGGACAGCCAGGGAAGAGGAAGAGTCCTTAAGAAAAGAACTAGCCGCTCTGGAAGAAAAAGAAAACTTATGGAGGGAACAGGAAGGGAAGCTTTCCGGTGCGGAACAGAAACTCCTTTTCTGGAATACAAAGTATCAGGAGGCGGAAGAACTGGCCAGTGAAACGGAAACGTTAAAGACTTCTTTTCAGGCGGCAGAAGAATACCGTATAAAGGCGGAAGAGTTCCGTTCCGCCTATGCCGCCTCCAGGGAACAGTATGAGAGAACCAGAGATTCCTATGAAAAGATGAGACAGGTTTTTCTGGACGCTCAGGCAGGATTTCTCGCCAGAACGCTGGAAGAGGGAAAGCCCTGCCCTGTCTGCGGATCGCTTACTCATCCCGCGCCCTGCCAGTGGAAAGAAGAACATGGGGATATTTCCGAGGAAGCCCTTGAAAAAATGGAAAATAAAAAGGAAAAGCTTCGCCAGAAACAGGAAGAACTGGCGGCGGAAGCGAAATCCAGCCTGGATCTTGCGGCGGCGAAGAAAGAAGCCTTTCAGGAGAAATGGGAAGGGATAAAGGAAAAATTAACCGCAAAGCTTCCTGAGTTTCCGGAAGCCTTTGGATGGGAAAAGGCGGAAGAAGCGGCAAAAGACTGGGAGAGATCTCTTAAGACAGAAGGAGAGAAGCGTAAAGAGGACGTGAAGCTTCTTGGCAATATCCGCAGATCTCTGGAAACGGCACAAAAGGAAAAAGAACGAAAGAGAACAGCTCTGACATCCGCCGGGGAATCGGCCAGAGCTGCGGAAAGCGAATTTGCGGCAGCCCGGGCAGAGCTTTCAAGTCTTTCCGGATCTGTGGAATTTTCCTCTCAGGAGGAGGCAAAGGAGCAGTTAAAGAAGGCGGAAACAGAGAAAAACCGGAGAAAGGATAGCTGGGAAAAAGCGGAAAAGGCTGCCGTATCCTGTAAGGAAAAGCTGCAGCAGGCCGAGACTCTGACGGCCCGTTATACAGAGGAATTGCCCTCTATGGAAGAAAATTTCAGGGAAAAAAGAGCCGGTTATCTGTCTGAAATGGAAAAGAGAGAGCTGACGGAAGAGCAGTGGAAGATATTTGTACAGACATACGGAGAGGAAACTTCGGAAGCGCTTCTGCAAGAAGCAGCCGATTATAAAAGCAGTTGGGAGTCCGCCGGAAAGCTTCTGGATTCTCTTAAGGAAGCGGTAGGAAAGAAAAAACGGCCGGATCTAAAGAAACTGAAAGAGGAGGCGGAGACTGCCGAAAACAGATGGAAAGCCGCCGAAGAAAGAAAAAATCGCTGCCAGTCATTGCAGAAGAATAACCAGGAGGTTTATGCTGCCCTGGCTCCGGCAATGGAGGGACGGCGGCAGGCGCTGGCCTCCCACGGAAAACTGGACGCTCTTTACCGGATGACTTCCGGCAATGTCAGCGGCGCCAGGATGGATCTGGAAACCTATGTGCAGAGGTATTATCTGGAACGGATTCTTCATGCAGCGAACAGAAGGTTCCGGGAAATGTCCGCAGGTCAGTTTGAGCTTAGAATGTATGATCTGAAGAAAGCAGGAGAAGGGAAAAACAGAGGGCTTGATCTGATGGTCTATTCTAATGTAACCGGAAAAGAGAGGGAGGTCCGGACTCTTTCCGGAGGAGAATCTTTTATGGCGGCTCTGGCTCTTGCTCTTGGAATGTCGGATCAGATCCAGCAGAATTCTTCGGCTATTCATCTGGATATGATGTTCATTGACGAGGGATTCGGCTCTCTGGATGAACATTCCAGAAACCAGGCGGTGAAGGTGCTTCTGCGGATGGCGGAGGGTTCCAGACTGATCGGCATCATTTCTCATGTGACGGAGCTGAAACAGGAAATAGAGGATCAGCTTCTTGTAAGAAAAGATGAAAACGGAAGCCATGTGAAATGGCAGATAAGCTGAAAGATAAAGGAGAGAACAGATTGATTTCAAAACCTATGCGTACAATCCTGCACGCGCTGTCCTACGGAAATATTGAGGTGGAGGCGTCCAGGAAACTGGCGGATCTGAAAAAACTGGACGCAATGAAGATTTTTTGGAAAAAACTGGATACAAAGGTGTATAATAAAGAATATGAAGTACCGATCCGGCTTTATTTTCCCTCCGAAGAGATGATGGAAGAGGGGATTTCCGGACAACAGAGTTTACCTGTTCTCCTTTTTTTTCACGGCGGAGGCTGGGTGACGGAAGGTGTGGAAACCTACGACCGTGTTTGTGCCCGGATGGCTCAGTCCACAGGACAGATCGTAGCTTCTGTGGAATACCGCCTTGCCCCTGAACATCGTTTTCCCATACCCTTAGAGGATTGTTACGCGGCGGCCAGGGCTCTTTATACAAACCACTCTATCCTTCACACAGAACCGGAAAGGATCACGGTCATGGGCGACAGCGCCGGCGGAAATCTGGCGGCGGCGGTGGTGCTGAAGGCAAGAGATACAGGAGAGTTTAAGATTGAAAGACAGATTCTGATCTATCCTGCTCTGAATAACTGCTACACGGAAGAATCTCCTTATCCTTCTGTGAAGGAAAACGGAAAAGATTATCTTCTGACAGCGGTAAAAATGCAGGATTATCTGGAGCTTTATAAGAGCAGTCCCGAGGATCTGGAGAATCCTTATTTTGCTCCGCTGAAAGAAAAGGATCTGCGCGGAATGCCCAGGACGCTGATCCTTACGGCGGAATTTGATCCTTTAAGGGACGAGGGAGAAGATTATGGAAGAAGACTTCTGGAAGCGGGAAATCAGGTGGAGATGCACAGGATACCGGACGCTCTTCACGGATATTTTGCTCTGGGGATACGGTTTCTCCATGTGAGAGAAAGCTTTGGATATATCAATGGATTTCTGGAAAACAGTGCAGATAACAAAAGCTGACATAACAGAGAAGGAAGCTGTGAAAAGTGGAAAAAAGATATTCAGGATGGAGAAAATTAGATAATGCCGCGCTGGCTTTTCCTCTTGTGACCGGGAAAAATGATACAAGAGTATTCCGGTTTTACTGTGAATTGAAGGAGGCGGTGCGGCCGGAGATCCTTCAGGAAGCCCTGGATCAGACAATGGAGAAATATCCGCTGTTTCAGGCTGTCCTGAGAAAAGGGCTGTTCTGGTTTTACCTGGAAAGGAGAGATATCCGGCCTGTGGCCAGGGAAGAGACGAAACCGCCCTGCAGCCGTCTCTATATTCCGGATAAAAAGTCGCTGTTGTTTGAGGTCACTTACTATCAGAACCGGATCAATTTCGAGGTATATCATGCCCTTACAGACGGTACGGGAGCCATGAATTTTCTTCTGGAACTTGTGCAGAATTATCTGATCCTGGCGGTGCCGGAAGCCGGACTTCCAAGGATTTCCACGGAAGAAAAAATAACGGCGGGCGATCAGGAGGAGGACAGTTTTTCTCAGTATTATACCTCTGATTCTCCGAAAACGAAAAAGAAAAAGCCCTCTGCGGTGAGGCTGAAAGGCGAGAAACTGGCCCATAATGAAATGCAGATTCTGGAGGTGGCGGTGCCGGTAAAGGAAATCCTGGAAAGGGCCCGGTTCTACGGCGCTTCGGTCACTGCCTTTTTGTCGGCTGTGTTTATCTGCGCGATCCATGAGGAAATTCCCAGAAGCCGGCAGAAAAAGCCGGTAGCCTTGATGGTTCCGGTCAATCTGCGGAATTACTTTCCTTCGCAGTCCATGGGAAATTTTTTCGGATGGATCGAGGTAGGCTGTACTTTTTCAGAAAATACCACGTTCCAGGAGGTTCTGGACCATGTGAAAAAGCAGTTTGAGACAGAGCTTGTCAAAGAGAAGATCGCTGAACATATGAACGGTTATGTGAAGCTTGAGAAGAATCCTGTGATACGGGCGGTTCCCCTGGAGGTAAAACGGTATTTCCTTATGGCAGGGGCCGAGCTTGGAAGCAGAAGTATAACTTCGGTATACTCTAATATCGGAGTGATCCGTCTCCCGGAGAAATATCAGGATTACATAGAGAGATTCGGATTTTTTGCCAGTACGGACTCTATGCAGCTTTGTTCCTGTTCCTATGGGGATGAGCTTCTTCTGGGATTTACATCAAAAATACCTGACGACAGCATCCAGAGAAACTTTTTAAAGATCCTGAAAAGAGAGGGGATTTCTTTCCAGGAAGAGCAGAATGATTTTCCCGGCTGCAGAGAAGAACAGAAGCAGGAGAGCAGAAAGCTGGTTCAGATTTTTACTTTTCTCTGTATAGCGGCGGCCGTTGTCTGCGGCATGATCAATTATATGACGCTGAAAACACTGAACTGGTTCTGGTTTGCGGCAGCAGGCAGTTTCTGCGCATGGCTGGTGGTGATGGTGGCGTATACCAAGCGGAGAAATATACTGAAAAATGAGATGTGGCAGCTTCTGCTCATAACGGTGATTGCCGTCCTGTGGGATATTTTCACCGGATGGAGGGGATGGTCCCTGGATTTTGTGCTTCCTTTCGGCGCTATGGCAGTGCTGGGTTCTGTGCCTGTGATTGCCAAAGTCAGCCGTTTGGAACCGGAGGAATATCTGTTTTATCTTGTTCAGGCTGCTATTGCCGGATGCGTTCCCATTATTCTTGTGTGGACAGGGACGGTGCGTTTTCCATATCCTTCGGTAGTCTGTTCCGGGATCAGCTTTCTGGTGCTGGCGGGTCTGTTTATCTTTCAGAAAAAGAATACGCTGAAGGAGTTCCGGAAGAAATTCAGGATGTAAAAACAGAGCTGGATTTGGAAAATATTGGGGGTTGACACAGCGGCGGCGCCATAGTATATTATGCTTACAAATGAAAAAAGCAGCGGACAATATTTGTCATCGGATGAATATTTTTAAGACGCTTGAACGTATTCCGTAGATCTTAGAAGGAATGCGTTCAGGCGTCTTTTTCTTTTGTCCTGTTGTATATTGACGCTGCGGTAAGACATAAGCAGGAGGCTGTTATGAAAGTAGTAAGAAAAGATTTCTGGAAGTATATTTCCTTTGGGGTTTTTGGAATGCTGGGATCCTCGGGAACCATTCTTGCGGATACTTTTTTTGTGTCCAACCGTCTGGGAGCGGAAGGTCTTGCAGCTCTGAATATTGCCATTGCGGTTTTCGGACTGATCAATGGTCTGGGAATGATGCTGGGGATAGGAGGAGCCACCCGTTATACGATATGCAGGTCCCGGAAGCAGTACCAGGAAGCGGATCAGACATTTACTCTGGCTTTTTTTTCCGCTCTTGGTATAGGGCTGCTTTTTCTTCTTGCCGGAATATACGGCGCTTCCCGGATCGCGGGATTTCTTGGGGCGGATTCGGAGCTCTTGCCTTTATGCGCCGTTTATTTGAGAACAGTTCTGTGCTTTGCGCCCTGTTTTATATTGAATCATTTGTTTATGGCTTTTATCCGCAATGACGGAGGCCCCAGGCTTTCCATGAGTATTATGATCGCCGGCAGTCTGGCGAATATCGTACTGGATTATACCTTTATGTATCCTTTGAATATGGGAATTTTCGGAGCGGCACTGGCTACCGGACTGTCCCCTGTCATCGGACTGGGGACAGCCTCTCTGCACCTGCTTGCCGGAAGAAACGGCTTTCATTTCCGCCGGGTGAAGCCGGGATTTTCAAAATTAAAATATATGGCCGAGCCGGGGATCGCCAGTTTTGTTAATGAGTTTTCCTCCAGCGTTGTCCTTGTAGTGTTTAATCTTCTGATCATGAAATTTGCAGGAAATACAGGCGTGGCGGCCTATGGGATCGTAGCGAATCTGGCGCTGATCGTTCTGGCGGTTTTTACCGGTATTTCTCAGGGGCTGCAGCCTCTTTTGAGCCGCGCCTACGGCAGGGGAAACAGTGGAGAAGTCCGATATCTGTATCAAAAAGGACGGCTTCTGGCGTTTCTGACAGGACTGGCTGTTCTGACTGCCGTATATTTCTTTTCCGCAGAACTTGTATCCTTGTTTAACAGCGGGAACGACTATCATCTGCAGTTTCTTGCGGAAGAAGGGATGAAGTATTATTTTGTAGGATTCCTGTTCCTTGGATATAACTATGTGACGATATCTCTTTTCAGCACGACCAGCCGGTCCGGCTCCGCCTTTGGAATGTCTTTTTTCCGGGGCTGTGCCGGAATTATCGCGGCGGCTTATCTGCTTTCCGCTTTCTGGGGAATACAGGGAGTATGGCTTGCATTCCCTGTAGTGGAGCTGATGACCATGCTTATAGGACTGATGCAGACAGGAAATAAAAAAGATTGTGTTCCTCTCGCAACCGTGATAAAATAATAATGTTATAGCAATGCCGTTTTCAGGCGGCTGTGCTGTAAGACCTGTAAAAATCATAAATAAACGGGGAGCTTGTGTAAGCAGGCTGAGAGTAAGCTGTATCGCTTTGACCCGCAAACCTGATTTGGATAATGCCAACGTAGGGAACATAAGCCAGGAGTCTATGGAGACTGCAATATACCGTTGGTATGCTGCAGTCTTTTTGTTTTATAGGAAATATGAAGGTATACACGGGATGAAAGCAACGTAAAAGAGACGGGAATCAACACTTTCTCAGCCCGCAGACGCTGACTTTCTATAAAAAAACACTCCGTAAGGCTGGAAGCAGGTCTTTAAGGTCAGATAGGGGGCACCACTTTCTGACGAAAAATGTAACTTAATGATTTAAGGATATGCGCAGGTGCAAGTCACTGCAGAAGCAGGAGGCGCAGTTCATTTTGGCCCGATAGTGCAGGGCAGGGAGGAAAAATGACAAACTATACAACACAGATGGACGCGGCCCGTCAGGGGATTGTCACACCGCAGATGAAAATTGTGGCAGAAAAGGAACATTTTGATACGGAAGAGCTGAGAAAACTGATCGCAAAGGGAGAAGTGATCATTCCCTGCAACAAAAACCACAAAAGCTTAAGCCCCAGTGGAGTGGGCGCGAAGCTGAAAACAAAGATCAATGTGAATCTCGGCGTATCCCGCGACTGGAAAGATGTAGACATGGAATATCAAAAAGTACATTCTGCGGTGGAAATGGGTGCGGAAGCTATTATGGATCTCAGTTCTTACGGAGACACCAGAACATTCCGCAGGAAGCTGACGGAGGAATGTCCGGCTATGATCGGTACGGTTCCTATCTATGACGCTGTGGTTTACTACCATAAAGCGCTGGGGAAGATCACTTCTGAAGAATGGATTGATATTGTGCGTATGCATGCGGAGGACGGAGTGGATTTTATGACTATCCACTGCGGAATGAACCGGGCTACGGCGGAGCGTTTTAAGAAGAATAAGAGGCTGATGAATATTGTTTCCAGAGGCGGCTCCATTATGTTTGCCTGGATGGAAATGACAGGCAGGGAGAATCCTTTTTATGAGCATTTTGACGAGATCCTGGAAATCTGCCGGGAGTATGATATTACGCTGAGCCTTGGCGACGCCTGCCGTCCCGGCTGTCTGGCGGACGCTACCGATACGGCGCAGATCGAGGAGCTGATCACTCTTGGGGAGCTTACAAAGCGTGCCTGGGAAAGAGACGTTCAGGTAATGATCGAGGGTCCCGGCCATATGCCGATGAATCAGATTGCAGCCAATATGGAAATCCAGAAAACTCTCTGCCACGGCGCGCCGTTTTATGTGCTGGGACCTCTTGTAACAGATGTAGCTCCCGGCTACGACCATATCACTTCTGCCATCGGAGGCGCTATGGCAGCGGCAGCAGGGGCTTCTTTCCTCTGCTATGTAACTCCGGCGGAGCATCTCCGTCTGCCGAATGCAGAGGATGTAAAAGAAGGAATTATTGCCGCAAAAATAGCCGCTCATGCTGCGGATATCGCCAAGGGCGTACCGGGAGCGGCGGACTGGGATTATAAAATGAGTGAGGCAAGAAAACGTCTGGACTGGGAGGAAATGTTCCGGCTCAGTATGGATCCTGAGAAGGCGAGACGCTACCGGGCGGAAGCAAAGCCTGAAAAGGAAGATACCTGCAGTATGTGCGGAAATTTCTGCGCAGTAAAGAATACCAACAGAATACTGGACGGAGAAATCGTCACCATATTTGACGAATAAAAGAAAGCGCTACAGGGGAATATGATTTCTTAGTCTGAAATAGGAAATTTTGGAATTGTAACCGTAGAAGTCTGATACAGTTTACGGTTGAAATTGGAAATCCTGGGATTATAACCGTAGGAATCGGATGCGGTTTACGGCTGAAACAGGAAATTTTGGGATTGTAACCGTAGGAATCGGATACGGTTTACGGTTGAAACAGGAAATTTTGGGATTGTAACCGTAGGAATCGGATGCGGTTTACGGCTGAAATAGGAAATTTTGGGATCGTAGCCGTAGAAGTCTGATGCGGTTTACGGCTGAAACAGGAAAAGCTGGGATTGTAACCGTAGAAGTCTGATACCGTTTACGGCTGAAACAGGAAAAGCTGGAATTGTAACCGTAAAAGTCTGATTCAGTTTAGGCGGGTAGAGGGCAGCACGCTCCGAAGCGTGCTGCCCCTTCATATACTAAGGCTGATATACAGAAAAATCTACGTTTCTGTAAATGCGAAGTCACTTCATATTATCTAAAAATACAAAATAAAGATATAAAAAAGATATAAAAAAAGATATAAAATTTCCTGCCGCGGCTATATTCTGGCCGGACATGAAATAAGAAAAATTGTCCTGAAAAGTTGCAAGGGGGGGGGGTAAAAGTATGATACAATATATACCGGCTCTACACATAAATGATACATAAACTTTTAGGGCAAAAGGAGAAGAGACACTATGAAGATGACACAAATGGAAAAGAAACAGCTGATGATTTTTGTTCTTGTGGCTTACGGATTGACCTATGTGCTTGGGCTGGCAATGTGGGCCTTTTATGGAACAGGGGCGGATCTCAGTGTATTTCCGAACGCACAGATGATGTATCCCGCAGCGGGAGTGATGTTGGCGTATCTTATCACAAAAAAGGAAGATAAAAAGCTTCCCAGGGCACTGTTTGTATTCTTTGTTTTATTTACGGCAGTAATGGCTGTGTGCGCTTTACTGTCTGTATTCATGCCCAAAACCATGAAGTCCGGAGAGACAGAGGTATCTGCCTGGCTGATGGGCGTTCAGGTGCTTATTATCCTGGGAAGTATTGTTTTCTGGATTTTCCTTTTGACTGCCGGAAAAGAAAAAAGAGCTGCCTATGGATTAAGAGGAAAAAACTGGAAAGCATCTTTTCTCTGTATTCTCCTGTTCTTTGCACTGTATACTGTAAGAATGGGAATTGCCAGCGCAGCAGGCGGACAACTGGCTGATTTTGGAAAAATATGGGCTGATCCTATTACCTGGACCTATCTGTTTTCCCTTTTTATTAACTTCTTTCTGGCAGCAGCGGCTTTCTTTGGAGAAGAATACGGCTGGCGCTATTATCTGCAGCCGATCATGCAGAGGCGTTTTGGACTAAGAGGAGGCGTGCTGCTTCTTGGAGTTGTTTGGGGACTTTGGCATCTTCCTATTGATTTCTTTTATTATACAACGCCGGATATGGGGCTGATCGCCTGTGTCAGCCAGCAGATCACCTGTATTTTTATCGGCATTTTCCTGGCATATGTGTATATGAAAACGGAAAATATCTGGGTTCCCGTGGCGGTTCACTTTTTAAACAACAATCTGATTCCTATGTTTGCGGGAGATTATTCGGCGGAAGTTCTTCAGGGACAGGCAATCCACTGGGGCGAGCTTGTTCCGGCTCTGATCCTGAACCTTGTGATTTTCGGATGGTTCCTTTTTCTGAAGCCATTCCGGGAAAACGGGACAAAATAAATTTCAGTGTCAGTGTGCAGGGGAGCATGCCGCCCTTGTACACTGACATTATAGACAGCAGAAAAAAATAAAACAGAAAGGCCGTGATGCATATGACAAAAACTCAAATAGCCATTCTTGTTTCCGGATGTATCCTGGCGTTTATATCAGGCAGATTGGCGGTAAGAGCATTTTTGAATTTACTTCTGGGAGGGAAACTCTTCGGAGGCGATTTTCTATGACAGGAAACGGAAAAGGGGTAAAAAATGTATAAATTAATATACGGATATAGCCTATGGAGATAAGGAATTAAATAAATTTGATCTGTATCTTCCCGCAGATGATACAAGAAAAAGCTATGGTCTGGTCGTGTATCTTCATGCAGGCGGCTTTACCTCAGGGGATAAATCCGGGGACAGGAAAATATTGTCCTGGCTGTGTTCAAAGGGATATGTGGCAGCGGGCATTAACTATACGCTCAGAAATCAGGAGAACCCGGATGCAAACGTCTATACTCAGTCAATAGAAATAAAAGAAGCTGTGCCGAAAGTAATTGAGGAAGCTGAAAAACACGGCTGTCTGATCAATGAAATGGCTGTAGCAGGAGGATCGGCGGGCCACACGCTGGCAATGCTTTATGCTTACAGAGACGCAGACAGTTCGCCGGTTCCTGTAAGGCTGCTGTTCGGCGCGGTGGGTCCGTCCGGCTTTTATACAGAGGATTGGGATATATACGGGTTTGACAAAAACACAGAAGAATCCCAGCGAGGGGCAGCGGAGCTGTCCGGCGTGATGGGCGGCGTAAAATTAACCCCGGAAATGATAAAAGACGGTTCATATATAGAAAAACTAAAACCTGTCTCAGCAGTTATGTGGATACATGAGGGTACGGTTCCAAGCGTAGTCGCCTATGGAAAATACGACAAAGTCCAGCCCTTCAAAGGTTCCCGGAGACTGCTGAAGGCATATAGAGAGAATAAGGTTGACCATCAATATTTTGAATGTTCTCATTCAGGACACGGGCTCCAAAATGACAGTAAAGTATATAAAGAATATATGGAAACTGTTGAAAAATATTTGAAAAAATATCTTCCGGTAAAATAAGAAAAAAGAGGTCAGCAGCATAATATACCAATATATCATACTTTGACAGAAAGAGGCCGCTATGATATAACAAATAGGTGAGGGCCGAAGGCCTAAAAGTATGAAATATGGAAAATGATCAGGTTCTCCGGCATGGCGTTTGCACAGGAGAACCCAGGGGGATATTATGGAAAGTGATTATCTGATCAGAAAAAAGCCTATGCAGGCGTTGCTGATTTTTTCTCTGCCTATAATTCTGGGAAATCTGTTTCAGCAGACTTATACAATGGCGGATTCCGCTATTGTGGGACGTTTTGTCAGCGAGCAGGCTCTGGCGGCGGTAGGAGCTTCGTATTCGCTGACAAATATTTTTATCTGTGTGGCGATCGGAGGCGGAATGGGAGCTTCCGTTATCGTAGGAAGGCACTTCGGAGCGAAGCAGTACCGGGAAATGAAAGCAGCTATTTATACGGCCTGCCTTGCTTTTCTGGCAGTAAGTGTCGCGCTGGGCGGACTGGGACTTCTCTTCAGCAGACAGATCATGACGGCTCTGAATACGCCGGAGGACGTTATGGGGATGGCGGTCCAATACCTGAATATCTACTTTTACGGCCTGCCGTTCCTGTTTATGTACAATGTGCTTTCTTCTATGTTCAACGCCCTTGGAAAGTCCAGGATTCCGCTTTATTTCCTGATCTTTTCCTCTGTGTTTAACGTGGCGCTTGACCTTATCCTGGTGATACAGTTTGATCTGGGAGTGGCGGGTGTGGCCTGGGCCACTATGATCGCTCAGGGAATCTCGGCAGTGATGTCTTTCGGCGTGCTTATACGGGAACTGAAAAAGTTTACCTGCGGACAGGCGGAAGCTTTTAACGGCAGAGAATTGAAGGACATGACAAAGATCGCCCTGCCTTCTATTCTTCAGCAGTCAACCGTGTCGATCGGCATGATGCTGGTGCAGTCAGTAGTAAACAGCTTCGGCTCGGAGGCTCTGGCAGGTTTCTCCGCAGCTATGCGTATTGAATCTATCTGTGTGGTCCCTATGAGCGGTATAGGAAACGCCGTATCCTCTTATACGGCGCAGAACATCGGCGCCCGAAAGACAAAACGGGTAGTCGAGGGATTTCATGCCGCTATTAAAATGGTGATCGTCTGCGCGGTTATAATCTGCATCGTACTGGAATTGTTCCATGGAGGGATCATTTCTCTTTTCCTGGGAGCGGAGGGTACGGAAACCGCTGTTGCAACAGGGGAAAATTATCTGATCTTTATGGGATGGTTTTTCTGCCTGATCGGATTTAAAATGGCAGTGGACAGCGTTCTCCGGGGATCAGGAGATATGAAGATATTTACCATTGCAAATCTTGTAAATTTAAGCGTTCGTGTGATCATCGCTGTGACTATGGCGCCCCGGTTCGGAATCGCTATGGTCTGGTATGCGGTTCCGGTGGGATGGTTTTTGAACTGGGCGATTTCCTACAGCAGATACCGTACAGGAAAGTGGAAAGTCATTGCAGAAAAAGCAGTGAAAGAGGATAAAGAGGCGGATGTAGAAAACAAAGAAAAAGTTCCGGATGCAGATGATAAAGATGAGAGGAACATCTCCGGAAATGACGGATCAGGAGAAAAAGATATGAGCAGTAAGATCAGGGAAGCGATAACATTCACAGGAAGAGTCCAGGGAGTGGGATTCCGTTATAAAATGTATTACTTATCCAGGCAGTACGGCGTTACCGGCTGGGTAAGAAACGAATATGACGGCTCTGTCTCGGCGCAGGCACAGGGAACAGAGGAACAGATCGACCGGGTGATCCAGGCGCTTTCCAACGACAGGTATATTGAGATCGATCATGCCTGGAGAAGCAGGATCCCTCTGGATGAAGAGGAGCGGGGATTCCGGATGCTGAACTGACGTGAACTTCTGTTCCGGTCGCTAAACCAACCACTTCAGACAGCAGGCAGACATATTTCGTCTGCGCACATCTATGATACAGAATGAATGACTGAAGAGGAGTAGTACGGACAAAGCAGATAAGATACAGAAAAAACTTGAAATTTATTTTTTTCAGTGTTATGATTAAGAAAATTGAATAAGAAAAATAACAGGTGCCGGATAACAGAAATGCTGTTGTCAGGTTAAAAGGGAAACAGGTGTGAATCCTGTACGATCTCGTCACTGTATTTAAGGAGTATGAAGCAAGGTGCTTTTGCACAGTCACTGGGCAACCGGGAAGACTGCTTTATATGTTGATTTATAAGCCAGGAAACCTGCCTGCTATTGGTACGGGGACTTACGTCCCAGATCACGAGTAATTGGTTGTACCGTATATATGCTGTTTATGATACCCTTTTACCCTTGTGTAAAAGGGTTTTTCTTTTCAGAAATTCTGGCAGACGTTCTTGTTCCCGTATTTTATAAATATGCTGATGATTTATTCTCATACATCAGGACATGAAATCAGAAGCATTTCATGCCAAGACATTTTATAAAAGGAGGACAAAGAACATGAAAAACAAAATGGTAAAAGCGCTTGCACTGGTGATAGCAGTGACAACGGTATCTATGACGGGGCCGGCAAGTATCTATGCCTCTGAAACCGATACGGCAGAAACGGCGGAAACTGCCGCACAAGCCGACAGCACGGGAACCGGAACAAAGGATGCCGGAGCAGACTCGGATCAGGAAGCAGCGGATAATGTGGCTGCGCTGATCGATAAAATCTATGTGCAGGAGAGAACCGACACGACAGATGCGGACTGCGCTGCAGCAAAAGAAGCGTGGGATGGGCTGACAGACACGCAGAAGGAACTAGTATCGGGAGAAAATGCGAGTCCGGATTATTTTGGCCTTGATACAGGCGATGCATCTATGGATGATGCGCGCAATGAGGATGAGATTGGAGAAAATGAGCTGCTGGTGGTAAGTTTCGGTACATCTTATAATGACAGCCGTTCAGAAGATATTAAAGGTATTGAGGACGCTTTGCAGGAAGCATATCCGGACTGGTCTGTACGACGGGCTTTTACCGCCCAGATCATTATTAATCATATACAGTCAAGGGATGGCGAAGTGATCGACAATATGCAGCAGGCACTGGACAGAGCTGTGGAGAACGGTGTGAAGAATCTGGTCGTACAGCCTACACATCTGATGCATGGAGCGGAATATGATGAAATGCTGGAAGTTCTTGATGAATATCAGAATAAGTTTGAGTCCGCTGCGGTCGCAGAACCGATGCTTGGCGAAGTAGGAGACGATGCAGCCGTGATCAATGAAGATAAGGCGGCTGTTGCACAGGCTGCTGCAGATGCGGCGGTAAAAGAGGCCGGGTATGAAAATATGGACGCGGCAGCCGAAGACGGAACCGCTTTTGTATTTCTGGGACATGGAACCTCCCATACAGCAAAAGTAAGTTACAGTCAGATGCAGACGCAGATGGACGAACTGGGATATACGAATGCGTTTATTGGCACAGTAGAGGGAGAACCGGAAGAAACTGCCTGCGAAGCAGTGATTGACGCGGTAAAAGAAGCCGGATATAAGAAGGTGGTTCTTCGTCCGCTGATGGTAGTTGCCGGAGACCATGCAAATAATGATATGGCGGGCAGTGAAGAAGACTCCTGGAAGAGTATGTTTGAAGAATCTGGAAATTTCGACAGTGTAGAGACACAGATTTCCGGACTTGGAAGAATTGATGCTATTCAGGAACTCTTTGTTGAGCATACACAGGCAGCAATCGATTCTCTTGGCGCTGCTGATGCAGAAGCAGAAACAGAAGAAACGGCAGAGTAACGGCGAGTTTTACAAATTGAAGATTTTCAGAGGAAGCCTGGTCTGAAACAAAAATCTGCCCGGAATGTTCCTGGAACGTCCGGGCAGTGATTATGAAAGAGGGTTATGACAATGAAAGGTAAAGTAATTTTGGCAATGTGCGCATTAAGTGCGTTTGTGCTTCTGGGAAGCCGTAATCTTGTGTGTGCTCAGGATAATATGGCCGCAGAGGAAAGCGTCAGTCCGGATGAAGCATCAGAGAATGAAACGGATCAGAGCAGTGTTCTTGAGGACGGGGTATATACTGCCGAGTTTGACACTGACAGTAATATGTTTCATGTAAATGAAGCGTGCGGCGGAAAAGGTACGCTTACCGTGAAGGACGGAAAAATGACAATCCATGTAAGTCTTGTTTCCAAATCTATCCTGAACCTGTTTGCAGGAACAGCAGAGGATGCTCAGAAGGACGGAGCGGTCATCCTTGAACCGACTACGGACAGCGTAACCTACAGCGACGGATACACGGATGAAGTCTATGGCTTTGATATTCCGGTACCGGCCATTGACGAAGAATTTGATGTCGCTTTGATCGGAAAAAAAGGAAAATGGTACGATCATAAAGTTACTGTTTCCAATCCGGTTCCGGCGGAGGATAGTGAGGCGGAAAGCGCAGAAGGAGCGACTGCGGAAGAGTTGAAACTGGAAGATGGAACCTACACGGCAGAAGTAACTCTTGAGGGAGGAACAGGAAAAGCTGCAGTGAAAAGTCCGGCGGAAATTATTGTAAAAGACGGCAAGGCGACCGCTATTCTTGAGTGGGACAGCCCAAATTATGATTATATGATCGTGGATGGAGAAAAATACACGATGATGAACAAAGAAGGCAATTCCACTTTTGAGATCCCGGTTACGGAATTTGACAGCAAAATCGAAGTCACGGCGGATACAGTTGCCATGAGCGCTCCGCATGAGATTGATTATACTTTACGATTTGATTCTTCAACGATCAGGGAAGAGAAAGAAACGCAAAAGACCGGAACAAAAGAACAGACGGAACAAAAAGAAAAAACTCTGGCGGGTCTTACTTATGATCATAGTCTCGATCTGGAATATGCCACTCAGTTTTCTGTAGATTATTATGAGGGCGGATATGCACTGATATCTATTGCAGACGATGGAGAGTTTCTTCTTGTGCCGGAAGGAAAAAAAGTTCCGGAAGGACTGGATGAAGAAATTACAGTTATCAAAAAACCTGTGGAAAATATATACCTTGTGGCTACGTCGGCTATGGATTTTTTCTGTGCGCTGGATGGGTTGGATCATATCAGTCTGGCAGGGACAGATGCGGACGGATGGTATATAGATGAGGTCAGGGAAGCCCTGGAAAACGGCTCTATCGTTTATGCGGGAAAGTACAGTGCGCCGGATTATGAGCAGATTGTATCCAGAAACTGCGGGCTTGCCATAGAGTCCACGATGATCTATCATACTCCCGAAGTGCAGGATAAACTGGAACAGTTTGGAATCCCGGTATTAGTGGAACATTCAAGTTATGAAGAACACCCCCTTGGCAGAACCGAATGGCTGAAGCTTTATGCGGTTCTTTTAGGAAAAGAAGAGGAAGCGGAACAGCTTTTTAAAGAGCAGGCAGACAAGCTGAAAAGTGTGGAAAACAGCGAAAACACAGGAAAAACGGTGGCTTTCTTCTATATTAACTCCGTAGGAGCTGCCAATGTCCGCAAATCCAGCGATTATATAGCGAAAATGATCGAGCTGGCCGGGGGAAAATATATTTTTGACGATCTGGGCGGAGAAGATAATGCTCTTTCGACTATGAATATGCAGATGGAGGAGTTCTATGCGGCCGCAAAGGACGCAGATTATATTATTTATAACAGCACGATCGACGGAGAATTGAGTACGATGGACCAATTGCTGTCCAAAAGTTCTCTTCTGGAGGACTTCAAAGCAGTCAAAGAGGGTAATGTCTGGTGTACAGAGCAGAATCTGTTCCAGGAACCTATGGGCCTGGGAACTATGATCGAAGATATACATAGTATGCTCACATCAGAGAAAACATCACTGGATACGATGACGTATATGCATAAATTAAAATAACGCCGGAAATGGAGGAAGAGGAACATGGTCAGAAAATCAGAACTTACGGAAACTCCTGTCCGGGACAGCGTACATGAAACGCCGCAGAAGAAAGTTTATATAAGGTATCTGACAGCTTTTGTTATTCTGCTGGCACTTCTGCTGCTTTTTATCATATGGAATATCAATTCAGGCAGCATCCACATTTCTGTAAAGGATATTATTGCCATTCTGTTTCGCGGAAAGGAGGATGAGACTGCGTATAATATTGTCTGGGAGATACGCTTTCCCAGAATTCTTGCGGCTGTGATCCTGGGCGGAGCCCTGTCTGTATCAGGTTTCCTTCTTCAGACATTTTTCAATAATCCGATTGCAGGTCCGTTTGTCCTGGGAATTTCTTCAGGGGCCAAACTGACAGTTTCTCTGGTGATGATCTATATGCTGGAAAAATCAGCCGTTGCGTCATCAGGCACTCTTGTCATTGCCGCTTTCGGCGGTTCTATGATTTCTATGGGATTTGTTCTGATCATCGCCAGGAAAGTAAAAAATATGTCTATGCTGGTGATCAGCGGAATTATGATCGGATATATCTGTTCGGCGGTAACAGATTTTGTAGTCACATTTGCGGACGATTCCAATATCGTGAATCTGCATAACTGGTCTATGGGGAGTTTTTCGGGGATAGACTGGGAAAATGTACAGCTTGCCGCAGCGGTTACAGGTGTCTGTATGATATTGACTTTCCTGATGTCAAAGCCTATCAGCGCTTATCAGTTAGGAGAAGCCTATGCGCAGAATATGGGTGTGAATATCAAAGCGTTCCGTATTGCTCTTATTCTTCTTTCCAGTATACTTTCCGCCTGTGTTACTGCTTTTGCGGGACCGATTTCCTTTGTGGGGATTGCAGTGCCTCATTTGGTAAAAAGTCTGTTAAAAACGGCAAAGCCTATTCTTGTAATTCCGGGATGCTTCCTTGGGGGTGCTGTGTTCTGTCTTTTCTGTGATCTGATCGCCAGAACGGTTTTTGCGCCTACGGAACTGAGTATCAGTTCTGTAACGGCAGTGTTCGGCGCGCCGGTAGTCATTTACATTATGATACGAAGAAAGAGGTCAATGCAATGAGTAAATATGTTATTTGTACGGAGCAAATGACAGTGGGATATGACGGGAAACCGCTGATAAACAATATTGGGATCAAAATGAAGCCAGGTGAGATTTTCACGCTGATTGGTCCCAACGGAGCGGGAAAGTCTACGATCTTGAAAAGCATGACAAGACAACTTAGGCTGATAGGAGGAACGGTGTATCTGGATCAGAAAACCATGAGCCGGATGTCAGGGAATGAAGTAGCAAAAAAACTTGCCGTTGTTATGACCGAAAGAATCCGTCCCGAACTAATGACCTGTGAAGATATTGTAGCGACAGGCAGATATCCATATACGGGAACGCTCGGCATATTGACAAAAAAAGACTGGGAAAAGGTGTATGATGCTATGGAGCTGGTACATACACTGGAACTGAAGAACAGGGATTTTTCTGCGGTCAGCGACGGCCAGAGACAGAGGATTCTTCTTGCAAGGGCAATCTGTCAGGAACCGGAAGTGATCGTTCTGGATGAACCTACTTCATTTCTGGATATCCGGCATAAGCTGGAACTGCTGTCTGTTTTGAAAAATATGGTCCGGAAAAAACATACTGCAGTGCTGATGTCTCTTCATGAACTGGATCTGGCCCAGAAGATTTCTGATTATGTAATCTGTGTTCATGGCGATAAAATTGAAAAATGCGGACCGCCGGAAGAGATTTTTACTGCGGAATATATTCGTAAATTATATGGAATCACTGCCGGAAGCTACAATGAATTATTTGGCTGCCTGGAAATGGAACGTCCCACAGGAATTCCCAGAGTATTTGTTATAGGCGGAAACGGAAAAGGAATCCCCGTATACAGAAAACTGCAGAGGGCGGGAATTCCTTTTGCTGCAGGCGTTATCCATCAGAACGATACAGATTATGAAGTGGCAAAGGCCTTAGCTGTCAGTGTGGTTTCAGAAAAACCGTTCTCTCCTGTAAGCGCTGAAAGTTATGAAAAGGCAAAACAACTGATGTCCTGCTGTGAAAAGGTGATCTGCTGTATTGATGTTTTCGGACCGGGCAATTTTAAAAATCATGATCTGCTTGCGGAAGCGGAAAAACTTGGCATAATAGTTGAAAAAAATTAAAATACTGTCACAGAAGATTTGGAGGCAGACAATAAACAGTGAAAATAAGATTATAATATATGGGAGTTAGTATTGACTAATGTTTGCAAAAATGAATATAATATAATGGATTAATCAGGTATACAAAGGTTCCGCAAGGATGAAAAGGGAAGAAAGTGAGAAGCTTTCACGGTCCCGCCGCTGTATGGGAAGAGCTGTATCTTCATATGTCACTGGGAAACCGGGAAGACAGAGCACAGCAGAGACGCCCGAGTCAGAAGACCTGCCTTTGTATGAGCGTTACACACGATTACGGAGTATGATCAGGTGTAAGGACATCGGCCTGAAGAAGGCCTGTTTTTGCATCCTGCCGTTAAGGCAGTTTTTTTATTTCATAAGAAATACGGCTGCCTGATCACGAAAGGAGAAGAGAAAATGACAAAAAACAAAAAACACCGTATCCTGCTGGCTGCGGTTCTGATCTGTACACTGGGTATAAGTCAGAACGTAAACGCCATGCACATTATGGAAGGCTATCTTCCGGGAGGCTTCTGCATTGCCTGGGGAGTGATCTGCCTTCCCTTTCTGTGGATGGGTTTTCGCTCCATCCGGAAATCCTTAAATGAGAACAGGAGGGTGCTGCCGCTTCTTGCAATGGCCGGAGCCTTTATCTTTGTGATCTCGTCTTTGAAGATACCATCTGTGACGGGAAGCTGCTCTCATATGACGGGAACAGGGCTGGGAGCCCTTTTATTTGGTCCCGGGGCAGTAAGTATTCTGGGACTGATCGTTCTTCTGTTCCAGGCGATCCTTCTTGCCCACGGAGGGTTGACCACTCTGGGAGCCAATGTGTTCTCCATGGCAGTGGCAGGTCCTTTTGTATCTTACGGCGTATACCGTCTCTGCCAGAAAGGCGGAGTAAATAAGAGACTGGCTGTATTTCTCGCCGCAGCTCTGGGAGATCTTTTTACATACTGTGTAACGGCCTTCCAACTGGCGGCGGCTCATCACTCGGATGTTTCCATCGGCGGCGCTTTCGCCAAGTTTCTGGCGGTATTTGCCCCTACACAGATTCCGCTTGCGGTTATCGAAGGAATCCTGACGGTACTGATCATAGCTGCGCTGGAAACCTATGCAAAACCGGAACTGCGCGCGGCAGGTTTTTTAAAGGAGGAACGGTAAAATGAAAAAAGGAACTGTAATCGCATTGATCGTAGCTGTGCTGCTGATTGCCTTTATCCCGCTCTTTCTTTTAAAGGACGCCGAGTTCGGCGGATCGGACGATGCAGGAAGCGCAGTTGTGGAAGAAGTGGATTCCGAATATGAAGCATGGGCCACTCCTGTGCTTGAGAGAGCCCTGGGAGGAGAACTTCCGGGAGAAGTGGAAAGCCTGCTGTTCTGTGTGCAGACAGGCATAGGCGTAGGCATCGTAGCCTTCTTCATGGGAAGATTTGTAGAACGGAAAAAACAGGGACGGGGAGAATGACGGACAGAAGATGATGACCATTGACAGGCTGTGCTATAATTCCAAATTAAGATATGTAAATGCAGGAGAAAAATTTGCTTTTTCAGTTCTGAGTTTATGTGCCTGTGTGCTCAGCCGCTCAGTGACAGTTTCCTGTTTTGTTCTGATTTTACTGGGAATCCTCAGCGTATGGAAAGGGGGGATTCCCTTTTCCTGTTATCTGCGTTATCTGACGGTGCCGCTGGTGTTTCTTCTTCTCAGCAGTTTTGCCATTGTCATCAATATCTCTCATACGCCGCTGGATCTGTTTGCGGTAGAGTTAGGGAGCATTTATCTGACAGGGAGCAGGGAATCTCTGATGTACGCGCTGAAACTGATCCTGACTGCTCTTTCCAGTGTATCCTGCCTGTATTTTCTGTCCTTTCATACTCCCATGCCGGACATTCTGGGAGTTCTGCGGAAGCTGCGCTGCCCGAAGCTGATCCTGGAGCTGATGCTTCTGATCTACCGTTTTATTTTTGTGTTATTTGAAGTCGCCCATGCCATTCGTGTTTCGCAGAATTCAAGGCTGGGAAACAGAGACTACAGGACATCCATGAAGTCCTTCGGCGCCATGGCCTCCGCTCTGTTCATCCGGGCTATGAAAAAATCCGACGCACTGTATGACGCCATGGAATCCAGGTGCTATAATGGGGATATCCGGGTATTAAACGAGAATTTTCCGCCCCGGAAGACGGAAATACTCTGGATCGGTTTTTTTGAGATAATTCTTTATGGACTTGTTGTTATAGAAAAATTTTAGCGGCGGAGCAGAGAGAGGTTCTCGTCTCTGCGCTCCGGCGCCGGCAGGAGAATGGACAGATGAAAGATGTGATACTGAAGGCTGAGGATCTATATTTTTCTTATGAAGGAGAAAAGAGTCACTCCCTGAACGGCCTTTCCCTGGAGATCGAGCGGGGAAAAAAGATTGCTTTTATGGGAGCCAACGGCTCTGGAAAATCTACTTTTTTTCTATGCTGCAACGGTATACTGAAGCCGTCCAAAGGCTGCCTTTATCTGGATGGAAAGCCATACGACTATTCCAGAAAAGGACTTTTAAAGCTGCGGCAGAGGGTAGGGATCGTGTTCCAGGATCCGGATAACCAGCTTTTTTCGGCCAGCGTATATCAGGAAATTTCTTTTGGCATTTTGAATCTGGGAGTTTCGGAAGACGAGGCCGCCAAAGAAGTGGAGGAAGTGATCCGCCGCCTTGAGATCACTCCTTTCCGGCACAAACCCACACATGCGCTCAGCGGAGGGCAGAAGAAGCAGGTTTCCATTGCCGATATTCTGGTGATGCATCCGGATATTATCATATTGGATGAGCCGGCGGCGGCGCTGGATCCCAGACATACCACGATTGTCAACCGGATCGTGGATCAGCTTACGGAACAGGGCATCACAGTCATGATGGCTACTCATGACGCGGATTACGCTATGGGATGGGCGGATCAGGTATTTCTTTTTAAAGACGGACGTGTTCTGGCGACGGGGACGCCGGAGCAGGTGTTTGTGGACAGGGAAATCCTTCAGGAAACCAATCTTGAGCAGCCTGCGGTCCTGGAGCTGTTTGAGGTCCTTTGCCAGAAAGGGATCCTGAGTCCGAAGCTGCCTGTTCCCAGACATCTGGCAGACCTGGAACGGTATATCAGGGAAATTTAAAGAAAACAGGAGGATATCGTAATGAAGCAGTTAATTGTGTTTTTTTCTAGAGCAGATGAGAATTATTTCGGCGGAGAAATGAGATATATCAAAGAAGGGAATACAGAGACCGCGGCAAAGAAACTTCAGGCAGATACCGGAGCGGATCTGTTCCGGATCGAAATGCGGCATCCCTATTCACCGGAGTATAAGAAGTGTGTGGCCGAGGCGGTAAAGGATAAAAAGGAAAACGCGCGGCCGGAGCTTATTTCTTTTCCGGAAAGCATTGAGGAATACGATGAGATTTTTCTGGGCTATCCCAATTACTGCGGAACTATGCCCATGCCGGTGTTTACGTTCCTGGAGCATTTTGATTTCAGAGGGAAAAAAATCCGCCCGTTCTGCACCAACGAGGGCAGCGGAATGGGAACAAGCGAAGAAGATATTAAGAAGCTCTGCCCAGGCGCGCAGGTGATGCCCGGCTTATCGATTCACGGAAGCCATGTGCAGGAATGCGGAGAGCTGCTGAAGGAATGGGAAGCCAGATAAACGGCTTCCTTTTTTGACATATAGAAGAAAAAAGACGATTTTACAAAGATTTAACAATTCCGTGAAAGAAGGAGATTCAATGGTTCTGATAAAATAGAGAAGTAAAAAGAACGGAAAAAATTTTATTTTTTGTAGAAATACTACAAGGAACTGTATGCATGAAAAATAGTATTACAATTTTAATTGAAACCCGGTATGGGGATTTGAGAGCCTCGGAAAAAAAAGCGGCCGATTATATTTTGAAACATATGGATAAAATCCGGGGGATGTCACTGGAAAAGGCGGCAAAGAAAAGCGGTGTCAGCCAGCCTACGATTATCCGTCTGACCAGGGCTCTGGGTTTCCGCGGCTATAAAGAATTCCGGTATGCCATTGTAGAGGAACTGGCCAGAGAACAGGAAGGTGAAGAGAGAAAACTGATGTATGGATATTCTCTCAGCAGGAACGACCGTCTGGATGATATTCCCGGAAAAGTGGTGGCGACCACGGAACGTATCATGGAAGAAACTCTGAAAAATTTTTCTGTAAATATATATGAAAAGGTGATACAGACCCTGAAACAGGCCAGAATGATTGACATTTACAGTGTGGAAAACTCCAATGCAGTGGCTCTGGATTTGTTGACAAAGCTTCTCTATTTGGGCTTTCATTGCAGACATTTTGACGATCATTACCATCAGAAAATCAGTGCCGGAAGTCTCACGGAAGAAGATGTTGCTATTGGAGTCTCCTTTTCCGGGTACTCCAAAGATACGGTGGAAGTAATGAAGGAAGCGAAAAAAAGCGGCGCGAGAACCATTGTGGTTACCAGTTTCCGAAATTCTCTGATTTCCAAATATGCAGACCTTTTGATCTGCACCAGCCAGGAACAGCTTTTTTACGGGGATGCGATTTTTTCCCGAACATCCCAGATGATGGTAGTGGATATGATTTATATGGGACTGATTGTTTCAGACTACGACCGATTTGTAAAGCGGCTGGATAAAAGCAGCCGGACGATCAGGGATAAGGCATATCCGTCGGTGTAATTTTGCTACATTTTGACATTGTAAAGACTGTGTTAAGTTAACATGTGCTTAACATAGTCTTTATTTTTTTTTTGATTGAAACCATAAAAAAGCGGTTGCTATAATGGCGGTGTTTCAGGAAGACATGCAGAAAAAGAAAAGGAGAAGATCATGTTAAAGCTTGAAAATCTGAAAAAAGTATATGATGGAGTTACTATTCTGGAAAATATTAATCTTGATATCGAAGACGGAGAAATCGTTTCTATCTTAGGGCCGTCCGGGTGCGGAAAGACCACTCTTCTGAATTTGATCCTGGGAATTGCCGATGCAGACGGGGGAAGGATTATTTTTAACGGAGAAGATATTACAAATGTGCCTATGGAAAAGAGAGGATTTAATATTGTATTTCAGGACTACGCTCTTTTTCCAAATCTCAATGTATATGAAAACATTACCTATGGCTTGAGAAATAAACCGGATATTTCTTCAAAGGAAGAGGTGCAGGAGCTGATCGAGCTGCTGGGTCTTACAGAGCATCTGAATAAATGGATTGACCAGCTTTCAGGAGGACAGAAGCAGAGAGCGGCGCTGGCAAGAACCATGGTAATGAAGCCCAGAATTCTTTTGCTTGATGAGCCGTTAAGCGCTCTGGACGGAGTGATTAAGGAATCCATTAAAGACAGGATCAGGACGATTGCCAGAGAATATCACCTGACGACTATCATTGTTACTCATGACCCGGAAGAGGCTCTTACTCTTTCAAACAGAGTCCTGATTTTGGAAAAAGGCGGTATCGCTCAGTATGGGAAGCCCGCCGAGATCATTAACCGCCCTCAGAATTCTTTTGTAAAACAGTTTATCTTAAATCAGCTCGAAATTAAGAAAAATAATATTTATATGCTGTTTGCAAATTCAGCTGCACCGCAGGATAGATTTCAGGTGTGCTGATTTTTAGGAGAAGAACCATGAGTAAAAAGAATAAAGAAACAAAAGTGATTTTTTTGGCAGTGGCTCTCTTGTTTATTGGATTTTTGCTGATCCCTGTAGTCAGGCTGCTGGCAAAGTCTTTTCTCAGTGACAATGGTCTGACGATTGCCTTTTACAGAGAGGTGTTTGGTACCAGAGGATTTGTACAGGCACTGGGGAACAGTTTTCTGATCGCGGGAACCAGTGCCCTGGTTACAACAGTTATCGCATTTCTGATTGCTTATACTATACAATATACGAATGTAAACAAATATTTAAAGAAAATTATTGGTGCAGTTGCGGTTCTTCCAATGCTTTTGCCAAAAATTACATATGGATTTGCAATTATTTATTCTTTTGGAAAAGAAGGGCTTTTGACAAAGATTCTGGGAAAACAATTTTTCTCTATCTATGGGTTTAAGGGTCTTCTTCTGGGATACGTAATCTATACACTTCCTGTATGCTATGTGCTGATTTCCAATGCCATGGCCTATATAGACAAAAAGTTTATGACAGTATCCCGTTTAATGGGAGACAAACCTTTTGCGACTTTCCGTATTACCGTACTGCGTCCCCTTATGGGAACATTGGCGGCTTCCTTTGTACAGTCATTCTTTTTAAGCTTTACAGATTTTGGTATTCCGGCCGCGGTGGGAGGAGAGTATGAGGTTATTGCCAGCGTTCTGTACAATCAGATGCTGGGAAGCATTCCAAATTTCAATAATGGAGCGGTAGTCGCCATGGTAATGCTGATACCTTCCGTGATCAGTATTGCGTTACTCCGTTATCTGGAGAAATATAATGTACGGTACAACAGGATATCAAAAGAAGAATTGAGCACAAACCGGCTCAGGGATGTGATTTTCGGAGGTATTTCTACTGTATTCTGTATTTGCGTTTTGTCTATCTTTGCAGTTATTTTTGTGATTCCTTTTGTGCAGGAATGGCTTTATCAGATGAAGTTTACAATGCAAAATGTACTGAATGTGCTTATTGATCCAGAACTTTCCAACGTATATCTGAACTCGCTGTATGTGGCTTTTTACACGGCTGTGTTTGGTACTTTGGTAGCATATGGAAGCGCTCTTGTAACGGCAAGGAGCAAGGTAAATCATGTGCTGAAGCAGATTATTGAGGGAATCGCGCTGGTAACAAACACCATTCCGGGAATGGTTCTTGGCCTTGCTTTTCTGTTCTGTTTCTCTGGAAGCAGCCTGCAGAGTACTTTTCTTATTATGGTGATCTGTAATGTGATCCATTTCTTTTCCACGCCGTATCTGATGATGAAAGAATCTTTGGCGAAGATGAACTCTTCATGGGAGACTACGGCGATGCTGATGGGGGACAGCTGGCTGAAAACAATTTTAAGAGTGGTGACTCCCAATGCGGTTTCCACCATCATTCAGGTGTTCAGTTACTATTTCATTAATGCTATGGTAACGATCAGCGCGGTAATTTTCCTGGCGGGAGCAAGGACAATGGTGATCACCACCAAGATCAAACAGCTTCAGTACTACAATCAGTATAATGAGATCTTTGTACTTTCTCTTCTTCTGCTGTTTACAAACCTGGCGGCAAAAGGATTATTCAGCTACCTGGCATCTCGAAAAGCCAAAACTGCGGAAAATTATTCTGATGGAATTAAAGACGCGGCTCCGTCTCCGAGATTTTCAATAGCAAAGAAAGTAATCTCTGCGGCTGTGGCAATCATACTGGTCATTTCTGCGGTTTCTCTTGGGAGCGGCGGACGCAACAGTGATCTGGTAGTCATTTATTCCAACGCAGACGATGAGGCGATCCAGGCAATAAAGGATACTTTAGATGAGAATGGATATCAGGGCCAATATATACTTCAGACTTTCGGAACATCAGAGCTGGGGGAAAACTTCTGGCAGAGGGCAAAAATCTGGAGGCGGATCTGATCACCATGAGCACCTTCTATATAGACAGCGCGCAGGAACAGAATCAGATGTTTAAGGATCTTACTTTTCCTGTAAATACGCTGGATGAAATGCCGTCCTACTGTGCTCCCATTACAGCTCAGGAGGGATCTTTGATCATTAACACAAAGGTAATTGAATCCTCCGGCCTGCCGGTTCCGGAATCTATCAAAGATCTGGCAGATCCGGTTTATAAAGACATGGTTTCTGTTACCGACGTGTCGTCTTCCTCTACCGCATGGCTTCTGCTGCAGGCTCTCATTGATGCATATGGAGAAAATGAGGCGCAGGAGATTTTAACAGCAATTTATGAAAACGCGGGTCCTCATATTGAAGATTCAGGTTCCGGCCCGCTGAAAAAAGTGCGTGCCGGAGAAGTGGCGGTAGGATTTGGCCTGAGACATCAGGCGGTAGCAGATAAGGAGGCCGGTTTGCCTATAGATTATGTGGATCCGGAGGAAGGGAATTTTTCTCTGACAGAGTCTTTGGCTGTGGTGGACAAAGGGACCAAAAGAGACGAAATCGCTATGGATATGGCACAATGCATTATTGAAGAGGGGCGGGAAAAACTCCAGGAGACATATCCAAATGCTTTATATGAGGGCGAGACTACCGATCCGGCCAACGCGTCGGCAAATCCCAAAACCTTTAAGGAAAAGCATACAGTGGAGCTTCTGGAGAAACACCAGGAAATTTCCGAGGCCAGTAAATAGGAAAATTGGGGACAGGTGGATATTTTTGCTGAACCGGTAAGATAAGCAGCGTAAATACGTGTTCTGAAATTTAAAAATGGAAATGAAATATATTTAATAAAATATAACGAAAATAAAGGAGAATTTGAAAGATGAAGTACTACAAATTACTGACCCCTGGTCCTTTGACCACTACAGATTCCGTGAAGAAGGAAATGATGTTCGACCACTGCACCTGGGACGATGATTATAAGAAGATCACCCAGGAAATCCGCAGAGAGCTTCTGGAGCTTGCTCATGTGGACGAGAAGGAGTACACGGCTGTCCTGATGCAGGGAAGCGGAAACTTTGGAGTGGAATCTGTTCTGACAAGCGTAATCGGAAACGGGGAAAAACTTCTGATCGCGGCGAACGGCGCGTATGGAGAAAGAATGGAAGATATTGCAAAACATGCGGGAATTGATTATGCTATTTATCATGAGCATTATAATCAGGTTCCAAAGGCTGAGGTGATCCGCGATATGCTGGAAAAGGACCAGAAGATCACTCATGTGGCTATGGTCCACAGCGAGACGACCTCCGGTATTCTCAACGATATCGAAGCCGTAGGTAAAGTGGTAAAAGAAATGGGCCGTGTGTTCATCGTAGACGCTATGAGCAGCTTTGCAGGAGTGGATATTCCGGTAAAAGACTGGGGAATCGACTTTATCATCAGCAGCGCCAACAAATGTATCCAGGGCGTTCCGGGATTCTCCTTCATTATTGCGAAAAGGAAGCTGCTGGAGGAGAGCAAAGGAAAAGCAAGGAGTCTTTCTCTGGATCTGTACGACCAGTGGAAAACAATGGAAGTGGATGGAAAATGGAGATTCACTTCTCCAACCCATGTGGTACTTGCGTTTGCACAGGCTTTGAAAGAACTGAAAGAGGAAGGCGGCATTCCGGCCAGAAGCAGACGATACAAAGAAAATAACGAGCTTCTTATTAAGAGAATGGAAGAAATGGGAATCCATACTTATATTGACAGAGAACACCAGGGACCGATCATTACGACTTTCTTCTACCCGGAAAACTATAACTTCAAATTCTCAGATATGTACAATTACATCAAGGACAGAGGATACGCGATCTATCCGGGAAAAGTAACAGAGGCGGAAACCTTCCGTATTGGAAATATCGGAGAAATTTGTAAAGAAGATATTATAAAAGTAACAGATCTCATTGGGGAATTTCTAGAAAGCACAAAATAATGGATCAAAAAGATGAAATGATTTCGCGGAAAGATGCAGGAAAGGGAAAGTTATCATGAACAGAGATTTTGAATGTATTATTTTTGACTGGGCCGGAACGACAGTAGACTACGGATGTTTTGC
>ERZ1643246.620-NODE-620-length-44451-cov-7.462204_pt1 | contig 44451 bp, 21 predicted proteins | sample MGYA00579265_ERZ1643246 | MGnify/ENA primary metagenome ERZ1643246 (study PRJEB29033, sample SAMEA4952261) | chicken gut metagenome | biome: Broiler Chicken; feature: Gastrointestinal Tract; material: Caecum | place: Ireland | collected 2018 | study: Broiler... | reverse complement strand
AATATTGAATTTTCAAGGTTCAGCACACCATGTTGGTGTGGGAAGTTTAAGTTAATAAGTTATTTTCTGTCGACGGAGTTCAAATGGAGCAAAAGCTTTTGCAATATAAACTAGATGAACTAAATCTTGTATATACATATGAGCTAAAAAAGGAGCAAGAACGAGAACAGCAAAAAGCCATTAAAGAACAGATGATAGAGGAAGAAAAGGTTCGAAGAGAAATAGAACGTCAAAAGGCTAAACTAGAAAAAGACCAAACACAATGCTCTAATGAAATCAACCGCCTCTTGGGATATATGCAAAAAACCCAAGATGATGTAGAAAAGCAATTGTACATTGATAAAATCAAAGAATTAGAAGAAAAGCTTAAGCAGTTAGAGGCCGACAAGGCCACTATTTTAGAACGAGAAGCTAATGCGCGTGCTGGATATGTATACGTTATTTCAAATATTGGTTCTTTTGGGGAAAACGTGTATAAAATAGGTATGACACGTAGGCTGGAACCTATGGATCGAGTAAAAGAACTTGGCAGTGCTTCCGTTCCATTCGAATTTGATGTACATGCTATGATATTCTCTGATGACGCTCCGGCTCTTGAAGCAGCACTACATCAAGCCTTTGAAAAGCAGAGCGTAAACCGCATAAATTTAAGAAAAGAATTTTTCCGGGTATCCTTGGATGACATAGAAAAGGTTGTCCGAGAAAACTTTAACAATACCGTCAAATTCACGCGTGTACCTATAGCAAAGGAATACAATGAGACACTTGAAATATTAAGGCAAGAACAATCTGCCTAATTTCTCAGTTTCCTGCGCCAGCAGGACCATACCATAATAAAATAAAAGGAGATGACACTATGAACGAAGATACTAAATTAATCTTAGACGAACTGAAACGATTAAAGGATGATGTTCGGGAAATTCAGCTTACCCTCGAAAACGAAACTAACCGCAATATCCGGATTATTGCAGAAGGCCACCTGGATCTTTCCCGCAAACTGGATGAGGCTCTGAAAGTCGAGAACGAGAAAGAAATGCTGTTAGTCAGGGTTTCTTCTTTGGAAAGCGAAGTTCGGCGGCTGAAGAGACGGATTGAAGAAATCGCATAAGTAGCTAAAGAAAAACCGGCCCCTGCGCCAACAGGAACCGGATTTCACATAGATTTCTGCACGGGCCTCAGGAGGTCAGTACAACTTACGCATATAAGTATTGTACCACACCTCTCGGCGCCTGTACAGGTGTATTTTTTATACCCATTTTTAAGGAGGCTGATACAATGCCAAAGAGAAAAAAGTACCCGCGTCTGCCCAATGGATATGGCAGCATCAAATTCTTGGGCAAAAAGCGCCGGAACCCTTATGGTGTTTATCCACCTGTAACGGAATTCACCATTGATGGTGTTCCAATCCGACCGAAGGCCATCTGCTATGTAGATGACTGGCGGAAGGGCTTTATTATTTTGACAGCCTACAAGGCGGGAAACTACACTCCGGGTATGGAGCTGGAAATCAACCTGGGGCACGGAACCAGCCTAGATACTCTGGCAAGCCAGGTCCTGGCTGATTATAACCGTTTTAGAGGGATAGAACCGGAAGCCCCCGAACGGACCTTTGAGGATGTGTATCAGGCCTTCTTTGCGGATAAATATGGGAACGAGTGCAAGCTGTCCAAATCGTCCGTTGCCTCTACCAGAGCCGCGTTCCGGAACTGTGCTGCACTCCATAAGCGGGATTTTCGCTCCCTCAGGTCAGAAGATTTGCAAAAGGTCATCGATGACTGCCCGCTCAAGCACGCCAGTCTGGAACTGATTGTCTCCCTTTATCATCAGATGTACCTATATGCGGATGGGAACAACTGGTGTGATAAAGACTACAGCGCTTATGTTAAAATCAAAAAAGAGGATGACGATGAGCATGGCGTACCATTTACCGACCAAGAGCTTACTCTTTTATGGGAGCACTCCGAAAATGAAACCGTAGAAGCCATCCTGATTTTGTGTTATTCCGGATGGCGCATTACAGAATTTAAGAAATTGTCCGTCCACCTTAAAGAGGGGTATTTTGAAGGCGGGATTAAAACGAGAGCCGGCAAGCACCGGATTGTTCCAATCCATCCGTCCATCCTCCCTCTGGTACAGCGGCGTTTAAAAAGATTTGGTGAACTGCTGCCATACACTACGGCAAATTTCCGGACCGACATGACTCGGATTGTTGAGTCCCTGGGAATCCAAAACGAGCCCAAGCATACCCCTCATGACTGCCGGCATACATTTTCCCGCCTTTGTGAAAAGTATGGAGTGCGGGAGAATGACCGTGCCCGTATGTTGGGACATGAGTTTAAAGACGTAACCAACAAGGTTTATGGCCACAGGAGCCTGGAAGACCTTCGAACAGAAATTGAAAAAATCCAGGCTCCGTAATTTGTTGCCAGTTTGTTGCCAATAGATTCATTTTACCTGTATGAAATCCAATCGAAACAAAAGGGATTTCAACCCGAAAAACAACGTAAAAACGTGGGTTTGCAGCCATAAACGCCTGATTTGCGTTGGTTTACCATAATACGCAAAAATTAATATTTTTTTAATTTTTCTTACAGTTCTCCGGCCTTCTTTACATTTGGAGGCGCCTTCGCTACTATATATTACAGACAGAGTTTAACTTTATGGAAAGGAGTTTTCCCATGAGCCCCCTGCTTCGGCTTTTTGCCAGCTGGATTTTTACCAATCTGCTTTATATGGTTTTCAGCCCCCATTCCTTCCTGACCCTGGAATATGTCCGCCGGATTTCTCTGAGGAACTTTCTTCTGGTCTGGCTGTTTTTCTATCTGCTGAGCGGTATTCCCTCCGCCTTAAATCTCAGGGGTAAGAAGCTGATTTCCTCCCTGGCTCCCTGTGCCGGTCTGTGTCTGGCCGTTCTGCTGGCAGGAGGCGTGGGGATTATATGAGCGGGGGACTGACTTTTTCCGTCTCCCGGAGACGGATTTGGATTCTGGTGGGGCTGATTCTTGGCGCCGCCGCTATTTTGTGGCTTCTTTTTACCGCCGGCCTTACCATTCTCCGGTACCGGCTGAACTATTCCTCCGCCTACGATTTCGGCATCTTTTCCCAGATGTACTACTATATGGACCAGTGCCTGCAGCCCTTGACCACCTGCGAGCGGGACGGCCTTTTAAGCCATTTTGCCGTTCACTTATCCCCCATCTTCTACCTGCTGCTGCCCTTTTACAAGCTGGTTCCCAGGCCGGAAACGCTGCTGTTGTTCCAGGCGCTTCTGGTGGTCAGCGGCGTCATTCCCTTATGTCTTCTTGGCCGGAACATGAATCTCGGTCCGGGGCCTGTCCTTGTATTCGGCCTGATGTACATCTGCTACCCTGCCTTTATGGGCGGCTGTTTTTACGATTTTCATGAAAATAAATTCCTCTCCGTTCTGATTCTCTGGACCATGTACTGGCTGGAATCGGGACGTTACAAAACCATGGGCTTTTTCGCCCTTCTGATTCTCCTGGTCAAGGAGGACGCACCGGTGTACGCCGCCTGTATCGGCCTGTACCTTTTTCTGGAAAAAAGACAGCACCTGTGGGGCGGGGCTGTTTTCCTATTCTCTTGCCTTTATTTTACCGCCGCCGTCTGGTTCCTGGACCGCTTCGGGGACGGAGCCATGATTAACCGCTTTGACAGCTACATATCCGATGAATCCTACGGCCTCCTGAGCATGTTCAAGACCATCCTGGTGGACCCAGCCTATGTGCTGGCCCAAATCCTGACGCCGGACAAAATCCTCTTTCTCCTGCAGATGCTGCTGCCCCTGGGCTTCCTCCCCCTTATGAGCCTGCGTCTTGGAAAATGGGTGCTCCTCATCCCCTTTGTACTGATTAATCTGATGTCTAATTACAAGTATCAGCACTCCATCTTTTTCCAGTACACCTACGGCTCCGGGGCTCTCCTCTTCTACCTGGCCATGGTCAACTTCCGGGATTTGAAGCTGCCCATTTTCAGGCAGCTGCGTTCCCTTTTTCTGGGAAGCGGCCTCTTCTGCGCCGTGGCTTTGGTACTGACGGTGGGCTCCACCAAAACCCGCTATCTGGACCTGTGGGAAAAAAATGCTCCCAAGGCCCAGGAGGCCCGGGAGCTGCTGTCTGAAATTCCTCAGGAGGCACGGGTGCGCTCCTCCACCTTTTTCATCCCCCAGCTGTCCATGCGGGATGAAATCTACGTATCCAAAAGCCGCCATCCGGTGGATTACGTGGTTTTGGACCTGCGTCCCGGATACGAGCGGGACCTTCCCCTGCTCCTGGATTATTACCGCAAAACCGGCTGGCAGCTGGCAGGAAGCGTTCAGGGGTACGTGGCCCTTTTCGCGGCCCCGGCTAGGGAAGCCGAGTCCCCGCCGCCTTCACCCGCTCCTTAAACTCCTCATAAAACCGGTCCGGAGGGTAGGGCTTCAGATAAAATTCCCGGAGCACATAAAGGCTGGCTGTTTTCGCCTTCTCCTGGCTGTCCAGCCTGCCCTGGAGCTCTTTGTAAAAATCGTGCCACAGCAGCACAAAGGCCTCATACTCCTTTAGGTCCGGAGTGTCAATCCACTTGCGGACCTTGACCTTTGTCTTTGGCTCCATGGGACATTCGTGGACCTGAAGGAAGTACTTAAATCCCCCATCCTCATAGAAGCGGCCCAGGGGGAACATCCGGCAGAATCCCGGCCTGAAGGGATGGATACGGCAGCGCCCCTGTTCATTTAAAAAGACGCAGGCTTCCTCCTCCCCCGCCATCTTCAGGCAGGGAAAAATCAGTCCCTTCTCCATGTGAAAATCCAGAACGCTTCCCGCGATTTTCTCCGGTGTCTCCCCCAGTCCAATGCTCAGTCGATGCAGATCCAGGGGGTCCAGCACCACCGACTCTCCCATGCCCTTGCAGCAGGCGCTGCAGCCCTTGCAGCCGCCGCAGTCCGCCCGCACCATATCATTTAATCCATAGAGTTTTCCGTCGGAAATCTCATCCATGGAAACATTCCGCTCCATCGCTGCCTCCTTATCTCCGCTCAGATGTCCGAACGGTTTCTCAAAAGTTTCTCCTGCAGAACTCCAGGCTGTTGGTAAAAAACATCTTTTTTACTGCCTTCTCGGGGATTTTCCGCTCCATCAGGTACTCCGCGGCGGCAGCAAACTTCTCCGGCCCGGCAAGACTCTGGTCGATATCCGCCCCGTCAAAATCGCTTCCGCAGGCAATCACATCCTCTCCCCCAAGCTCCAGCATCCGGTACACATGGCGGCAGAGGGCCTCCAGGTCCCCTTTCCCTTCGTCACTTAAAAAGTTCCGGTAAAGATTCAGCCCTACCAGACCCTTTCTCCTGACAATCTCCTGAAACTGCTCTTCCGTCAGGTTCCGCACATGACTGGCCACGGAGCGCAGGTTGGAGTGGGTGGCCACAAAGGGACGGCTGCTCACCTCGCATACCATGTCAAAGCCCCGGTCGTTGAGATGGGAGACGTCCGCCACCATGCGGAGCTGCTCCATCCGGCGGATGACCCGGATGCCAAAATCCGTCAGCCCTTTTTTGGTATTGTGTCCGCTTCCCAGCTCATTTTCCCCGTTCCACACCAGGCCCAGGAAACGGACGCCTTCCTGATACAACTCCTCCACCCGCTCCAGTCTGCCGCCCAGGCAGGCGCCGCTCTCGGCGGAGAGAATCAGGGCGCATTTTCCCTCCCCTGTAATCCGCTCGATCTCCTCCCCGGAGCGGGCCTGGGCGGCCAAATCCCCCTGCTTTTTTAACAGTGTCTTAAAATAAGCGCAATTCCGGTCAAAATATGCTTCCGCCTCCTGTCCCCTCACCGAATCCGGCACAAAGATCGCCATGGTCTGGCACATCCGCTTCAGAAGGCGGCGGTTTCTTAGGGAGAACATCGTTCCCCCGCTCAGAAAATCCTTCCCCTCCTCCTGGTATTTTACCAGGGTATCACAGTGCAGATCGAACAGTTCCATTTTTCTCTCATCCTTCCCTCTTTCTGTTTTTCAATGCATCGGAAGTCTGCTATCCAGTATATCGGAAAATAAAAAAAGACGCAACGGATTCAGGATATTTTCCAAACCTCATTGCGCCATTTAAACGAATTGCTCAGGACATTTCTCCTGTATTTCCTTCCCAAAGGACTTCCTTCTGGTTGTTGTGGAAGGGCAGCACCGTCTGAAAATGATTCTCCCCCACCATCTCCAGAAAATCCTTCCGGCTCTGGTGATGGGGGTAGGCCATGGTAAAAGCCTTCCCCTCCCGCAGCAGCCGCTCCGTGCAGCACCCCTTCTTCACACGGCCGGTGAGAAGGGCCATGGCACCCTTTTCGGTCTCCTCTATAGCCAGACGGCTGTTTTCCGGCTTCTCCAGGTGGGTGTCCCCGATGAGGAGAACGTCATAGCCTTTTTCATCCGGGGAGGGCTGGGCCAGAAAATCCCGAAGCTCTGCCGCCGCCTCCGGCTTAATCCACTGCTCCCACTTCAAAGTTTCCCGGATGAGATTCCTCATGGTCTCATCCGCCCTGATTTTTGCTTCCGGAAGCCCCCGGCGCAGCATGAGGACCACCTCCGGACCTCTGCCGTACTTGGGAAGGGGCATGATCACTCTTCTTCCCTCCTGAAGGATTTCCCGAATCCGTTCCGTCATTCTGGCCCGCAGTCCGTCTCCGTCCTCCATGGCATCCACATGTGCGCAATCCAGAATGGCCAGATCCCCATGGCGTCCCCGGATGACATCCGTTTCATAGGCCAGGGCCCTTCTCTGGTAATCGCCGGAATAGCATATATTTCCCACGGTCCCGAAGAGGTGCAGCCAGATGCTCCCGGCGCAGTGGCCCGTTCTGCCGTAAAAGAAGGACAGGCCGCCCTTTAAGGTTACGGGCTCGGTCATCTCTCCCTTGGGGTCCGGCAGAAGGATGGTCTTGTCATAGTCGATGCCGGAAAACTTCATGGTAGGCGCCGTGGTCACCAGCCATCCGGAAAAGCCCTGACTGCAGAAATGCTCAAATGCTCCGCTGTGGTCCTTGTGGCAGTGGCTTAAAAAGAGATATTCCGTCCGTTTTAGGAGTTCCGGCTCCACCTGGGGATAGGGCTGAGGGTCCGTATCCATGATGCCGCAGTCCAGCATACAGTACCTGTTTTCTCCCATGGGCAGCAGAAAGCAGCTCCTGCCGTGCTCCCCGTATCCGCCTTTAACCAGCAAGCGATCCATAGACATACAATTTCTCCTTATCTACCTGAACGTAACCTTCCGTCTGTTCCGGAATGGGATTTTGATGGAGGATGCAGAATTCCTGCCCGTTCCCGGTCTCCATCTTCACCCGGTAGCAGCCTCCCTCAAAGGTGGAGAGGATGGAGCGGGCCTTAAAGCAGTTGCCCTCTGCCTTCTCCCCCAGCCAGTGTCCGTCCTCCGGGCGGAAGCGAAGCTCGGCCAGCTTATGGCCCTGGGATTTTTCTGCATGATCCTCAGAGGGGAAGAACAGCCCGTCCAGCTGTTCCTGTCCCACCTGAATCCGGCAGCCCTTTTGATCCCCTTCCAGAAGCGTTACTCCCTTCAGATCATTTCCCGCTCCCAACAGTCCGGCCACCAGGGCGGTCCTGGGCCTCAGATAACAGTTTCTCGGTTCATCTGCCTGGTCGATCTTTCCCCCGTTCATAACGATAATCCGGTCCGCCATGGCAAAAGCCTCAGATGGGTCGTGGGTTACATGGAACACTGTGGTTTTCAGCTTGTGGAACAGATAGGACATCTCCGTTCGCATCTCAATCCGCAGCTGCACATCCAGATTGCACAATGGCTCGTCCAGCAGCACGATGGAGGGCTTGGTCACCAGCGCCCGGGCGATGGCCACACGCTGCTGCTGTCCTCCGGACAGCTCCGCCGGATAGCGGCCCAGAAGCCCGTCCAGGTGGAGCAGCCCCGCGATCTCCTCCACCCTTCTTTTGCTCTCCTCTTTGTCTACCTTCTGGATCTTCAGACCGTAGGTGATGTTGTCTTCCACCTTCATGTGAGGCCAAAGGGCAAAATCCTGGAAAACCATATTGATCCCCCGTTTCTCCGCCGGAAGGTTGTGGTGAGGGCCGGATACCTCCTGTCCACGGATGCGCACCACGCCTCCGTCCAGGGGCAGAATGCCGGCAATGATCCTTAAAAGGGTGGATTTTCCGCAGCCGGAGGGCCCCAGAACACTGATGATCTCCCCCTCCTCCACCTTGAGGCTGATGCCGTTTAATACCTGGGTCTTCCCATATTTCTTTTTTACATTCTCGATTTCAAGTATGGTCTGCATAACGGTTCCTCTTTCCTGTGTTTAAAATCACTTCCAGCAGAAGCATAATGGCCACAATGAAGGTTCCTCCTACGATGGTAGCTGCTGCGGCATAGCCGAAATTCAGGTCATTGTAGGAATCGCTGATGTACACCGGAAGGGTGCTGTAGTTGGGAGGATACAAAATGGTGGTGATGGCCAGGTTGAATACGCTGCCTCCGAAGGCCGCCAGCACCGCCGACACCATGCTGGAATGCAGCAGGGGCAGAAGCACGGTTTTCAGCCTGCGCCCCAGTCTGGCTCCCTGAACCTGGGAGGCGGTCAGAAGCTCCTGAGGCACCTTTGACATACCGCCCACCAGCACCCGGTTGATGAGGGGGACTGCCGAGGCCACGCTGGCCAGCACCAGAATAGAGGGCTTTCCATAAAGATTTAAACCCAGAGGCTGAAGCCATTTCTGATTCCACACGAAAATATATCCGATACCCAGCACCACTCCCGGAACCGCCATGGCTACCAGGGTCAGCATATCGATGAGCCGTTTTAATTTAAACTGAGAGTAGGTCAGGATATAAGCTACCGCAAATCCCACCAGCAGTCCGATGACAGCCGCCACAGCCGCCAGGGTCAGGGAGTGCTTTACACCCGTTAAAAGGGCCCCGTCCATCTGCAGCACATTTTGATAATTGTCCAGGGTAAAGCGGAACTTCTCGATGCTGAAGGAATCAGAGAAGGACATAATAAAGTTGGAGCCCACCGGAATTCCCAGGGCCACCAGGCTGAACAGGCCGCAGAACACCGTCAGAAGGGCGGTCGCTCCCGTCCCCGCCTTTCTCGGCACCACCTGCTCCGTTCCGCTGTCCAGATAATCAAAACGCTTTCTCCCCATTGCATAAAACTGCAGACCCATGGCAATGACAATCATCACCACCAGGTAAAGGGACAGCACTCCCGCCATATCAAAGCGCACCGGCGAGGAGCAGATGGCGCTGTAGATGGTATAGGGCAGGGTTGGGAAGGAATAGACCGCCGTAATGGTGGAGGACATTCCGTAATCTCCTACGGTATCCATAAAAATCAGCATGGCCGCGGAAAAGTAGGTGGGCATGCACAGAGGCAGCTGGACGCTGGTCCATGCCTTAAAAGGGGTAGCCCCGTTCAGTCTGGCCGCATGGACCAGCCGGGCCGGATACCACTCCAGCGCCCCTTTGATGGCAACATAGGCCATGGGATATTTGCACAGCACCATCACCGTCACCAGACCGGGAAAGCTGAACAGGAAATTGTTCATCCCCTCGATGCCCAGCCAGGAGCGGGCAATCCCGTTTCCGGAAGCGAAGTAAACCCATCCCTGGGCCAGGATGAAGGATGGCATGATCATCAGGATCCAGCTGACAATATCCAGAAGCTTTGCCAGGGGAAAGTCATATTTGACCCTTATATGGGCCAGGACTCCCGCCAGCAGAAGTCCCGCCGCCGTGGTGCACAGGCTCATGGCGGCGGAATTGATGAACGCCTTTTTCCAGAGGGGCCGGACAAATACATCCAGCACCAGACTTAAATTGCCCAGGTCCAGCTTGCTGAGCGTCAGACCCGGGCATACCACCTGGAGCAGTACCATAACCAGAGGCAGCAGCACCAGGATGGTCAGGATCGCCAAGACCAGCGACCCTGCAATATTTTCTCTAAACTTCATGATCGTACTCCACTATCCTAAATCCTTATATAAGGAGACCCCTTACATTGCGGACATATCGGCAAACCAGGCCTTGATATCCGCCTCATTCTCCGCACCGAATACCACATCCGCTACAACCAGCTTGGCATTGGGGTCCCGGTCTTCCTTCTGCTGTACGCCTTCCACGGAGGGCTCAAAGTAGCCCTCATCGCCGGTATTGACCAGGGCCTGCTGGGTATCTGCATCCAGCAGGAAATTGACGAACATCTGTGCAATCTCCATCTGGTCGGTAGAAGCGTTGATGGCCGCTACTCTGGTGGAGCCGGGCGCTCCCTCCTCAGGCCACACGATGGTGATGGGCTCACCGCTGTTTACCATTTCATAGGCATTGCTCTCCTGAAGAAGGGCTACGGAGATCTCTTTGCTGGCAAGAGCCTGGACAACCTGGGGGTTCTTGGGATAAACCTTCAGCCCCTGCTCAAAGAGGGTGGTAAAATACTCCTTTCCGCCTTCCAGCCCTTTGGCATCCATGATCCCCGCTGCCAGAGGATAGGCCGGGGCCGCCACTCCGGGATCTGCCATTCCTACCTGTCCCGCAAATCTGGGGTCGGTCAGATCGTCGATGGACTTGGGAGCGGTGGTCTCATCGTACACATCATTGCGGTACACCAGCACGCCGGCCGCATGGGTGCCGGTGGGGTAAAAGCATTTATTCTCCGGAACCAGACCGGCCGAAAATTCCGTCAGGTTGGCCGCATTCTCCGGCTCCCAGCCGGTCAGAAGAGAACCGTCCTGGGACAGATTGTAAATATCGTACATGGAATCGATCCACACCACATCCCACTGAGGATTGCTCTTCTCCGCCTCGATTCTGGACATGGTCTCCGCACCGTTTCCGACTACTACTTCCACATCATAGCCTGTTGCTTCCTTAAACAGATCGCCGATTACTGCGTCAAAATCGTTTAAGTATACCAGGAGAGGCTCTGTCTGCTCCGGCTGGCCCTGGGCCTTCTGGCTCTCCGCCTCTGTCTGAGCTTCGTCCGTTTTCTGGCTGCTCTCCGCCGCGCTGCTCTCCTGGCTCTGGGCAGCCGTGGTCTCCTGTGATGTGCTGTTTGCAGAGCAGGCGGTCATCCCCGCCGCCATACATGCGCAAAGCCCTAAGGCTAACATTTTCTTTTTCACTGTTGTTTCCTCCTGTTCTTTTGTGAAGCTCGGTATCTTTGTCAATGGAATGATTGTACCTCTCAAATTTTGTTATAAATATCACGGTATGGTCATTTTTGAGTAAAATTTAAGTAAACTCATTCCCCCTTTCTCCTGGCGGCATACAGCTGCCTCCATTTGAATGGAAGTTTCTGACAATGTTTCCAGTATTGACAGAGGAGACCAAATGAGATACGATATGTAGTGCATGTTTTTATTAAAACACAATATATACGGCAATCGTTTCAAGTTGGAGGATATTCTTATGAACGTACGAAAACGCAGCGGCAAAGTGGTTCCATTTGACGCAAATTTTATCTCCCGGGCCATCTCTCTGGCCTCTGCCGCAGCAGGGGAACACGATGAGGAGGAGATCGCGGGCATCACCCAGGCAGTGACGGAAAAGCTTATGGCCCGTCAGGAAGAAATCTGGGACATTGAAACCATCCAGGATACGGTGGAGGAAACCCTTTTTGAGAAAAAGCATTACCAGACGGCCAAGGCGTACATCCGCTACCGCCTGGAAAAGGAGAAAGAGCGGGCCAGCGCGGACTGGAAGGAAGGTATTCTGAGCCAGGAATTTTTAAGCCCCTACAAACATGCTCCCAATCCCATGGACCAGCTGGGAGCCTTTGTGTATACCCGTACCTATTCTCGTTTCCTGCCCCGTCTGGGACGCCGGGAATTCTGGTGGGAAACCGTCTGCCGGGCAGTGGAATACAACTGTTCCCTGGCTCCCACTTCCCGGGAGGAGGCAGAGAAGCTCTACGATAATATCTACCATATGCGTCAGTTCCTTTCCGGCCGTACCCTTTGGGTTGGCGGAACTCCGGTAGCAGAACAGTATCCCATGGCCAACTACAACTGCGCCTTTACGGTTATTGACAGTTTTTCCGCCTATCATGACCTGTTCTACCTGCTGATGGTAGGAAGCGGCGTAGGCGTCCGGGTCTTAAAATCCGATGCGGAAAAACTTCCTCCGGTACGCACAGATTTGGAGATCCTCCATAAATCCTACGCCCCCCTTGCACCTAAGGACCGTCTGGAATACACGGATTTGACTTTCTCCCGTGACACCGCCACCCTGGCCATCGGTGATTCCAAAGAAGGATGGGCTCAGGCCTTGACCCACTACTTTGACATTATCACCAACCGGGAGTACCGGGGCATCCACCGTCTGGTAGTCATCTACGATTCCATCCGTCCCAAGGGCGAGCGGCTGAAAACCTTCGGCGGCACCGCCAGCGGCTTCGGCTCCATGATGGCCATGATCGACAAGATCCACAAAGTCATCGCCGCCGCAGGCTCCCGCTCCGGTTGTCAGTGGGTGTCCTTAAAGCCCATCGACCTTCTGGATATTGCCAATATCATTGGAGAGAACGTGGTTTCCGGAGGAGTGCGCCGCACCTCGGAGATCGGACTCATTGACGCGGACGATGAAACCTGTATCCAGGCCAAGAGCCAGCTGTACCGCCAGGTAAACGGCCGCTGGGAAATCGACAAGTCCATCGCCCACCGCCAGATGAGCAACAATTCCATTTTCTATCGTGAAAAGCCCACCAGGGAAAAGCTTCACTGGCATCTGCAGCAGATGCGCTATTCCGGAGAGCCTGGATGGATTAATGAAATTGCCGGTGCAAAGCGCCGTCCCAACTTCAACGGCTGCAACCCCTGCGGAGAAATTCTTCTGGACAGCCATGGTCTATGCAATCTGACCACCCTGAATGTAATGGGCTTTGTGTCCGAGGACGGCAAGCTGGACCGCAAGGCCCTTCTGGAAGCGCAGCGTCTCTCCGCCAGAGCCGGATACCGCATGACCTGCCGCCAGCTGGAGATGTTCTCCTGGAACGCAGTGCAGCAGCGCGACCGTCTTCTGGGCTGCTCCCTCACCGGATGGCAGGATATGGTCAACGCCACCGGCATGACCAAAGACGAGCAGATCGGCCTTCTGGAGGAGCTTCGGGAAACCGCCCACAAGGCGGCCAAGGATATCGCTCTGCGTTTAGGCGGAAACGTGCCCCTGCTGGTAACTACCATCAAGCCTGAGGGAACCCTTTCCCTTCTGCCTACGGTGTCCAGCGGAGTCCATTACTCCCACTCTCCTTACTACATCCGCCGCATCCGCATCACCGCCGCTGACCCCCTGTGCCGGGTCTGCGAGGATCTGGGATACCCGGTGCTTCCGGAAGTAGGACAGGACCCCCAGGACCCCACTACCAAGGTTGTGGAATTCCCCGTCCAGGCTCCCTCCGGCCGGGTGAAAGCCGATGTATCCGCTGTGGAGCAGCTGGAAAATTACAAAATGTTCATGGAGCACTATGTGGACCACAACTGTTCCATCACCGTTCACGTGAGGGACAATGAGTGGGACGAGGTCGAGCAGTGGGTATGGGACAACTGGGATGACGTAGTTGCCCTGTCCTTCTTGAGCTACGATGACAGCTTCTACGAGCTGATGCCCTACGAGGCCATTGATGAAGCAGAATATGAGCGCCGCAGGGCGGCCATGAAACCCTTTAATCCTTCTCTCCTGTCCCGGTATGAGCGGGAAGAGACAGAGCTGGATTTGGGAGACCCGGAATGTGCAGGAGGAGCCTGCCCCATCCGGTAAGATTTTCAATGGATATAAAGGGAGCGCATCGAAACCAGACGGATTTCGGTGCGCTCCCTCTCTTTGCCGCTATCGGTCAACGGTCTTTTCAATTATCCCTTATCAGATATGATTTGCCACCTCGAAAGCATCCCAGATCCCATACATAATGTTGGATACCTTCTTGGCATCTCCCAGCAGGTAGAGCTCCGGCACATCAAATTCCAGCTCATGGTACAGGGAATTTTCTTCCTTGTATCCCACTGCCAGGATCACGCTGTCACAGGGGATCTCCTTTTCTCCCTCTGCCGTATCCGCCTTCAGAATACCATTTTGATACTCCTTCACCCGGGCCCCGGTGGTCACCTGAATCCCCTTGTAGGGAACCAGACGCTCCAGCATGTCCTTATTGGCATGGCAGAGGGGGCCGTTCACCGCCAGGATTTTGTCCAGGGCTTCCACGATGGTCACGTTTTTCCCCTGCTCTCTCAGCCAGAGGGCGGTCTCGCAGCCCACCAGGCCTCCGCCGATAATAACCGTGTTCGTTCCGCAGTCCGCTTCCCCAAGAAGCACCTGGGATGCGGTATAAACATGGGCGTCATCCCCCAGGGAGAAGCGCTTGGGTGTGGAACCGGTGGCTAAAATCACCGCATCGTAATCTCCTTCCAGGATTTCCTCTTTGGTGACCTCATGGTTCAGGTAAACCGGAACCCGAAGCTCCTTTAAAGTCTTAGCGTACCAGTCCGCCAAGGCAAGGTCGTCCTCCTTGAAATCCGGCGCTCCTCCGGGAATCAGATTGCCTCCCAGACGGCTTCCCTTCTCATAAAGGGAGGGTTCATGGCCCCGGATGGCCAGCACTCTGGCCGCCTCGCAGCCTGCCACGCCGCCTCCCACAATCAGCACCTTCTTCTTTCTGAGAATGGGCTCGTAGGCCATATCCCGCTCTCTGGCTGCCTGGGGATTGACCGCGCAGTTAATCATGGAGTACTCCTGCACTCTTCCCATGCATCCTTCCTGACAGGAGATGCAGGGGCGGATACAGCCTCTTCTTCCTGCCCGCAGTTTGTTCACATAATCCGGGTCCGCCAGAAGGGGACGACCCAGGCTGATGATATCGCACTCGCCATTTTCAAGGGCTTCCAGAGCCATATCCGGATCGTCCATACGGCCTGCGCAGAGTACCGGCACGTCCACCACTTCCTTTACCATCTTACAGTAGGGACGGTACAGCCCCTTCTTCTGGTACATCGGCGGATGATTCCACCACCAGGCGTCGTAGGTTCCCACATCCGTATCCAGGGCGTCGTAGCCGTATTCCACCAGCAGCTTGGCGGCCTGAAGTCCTTCTTCAATATCCCGGCCTTTTTCCTCAAACTCCTCTCCCGGAAGAGCTCCCTCTCTCCAGTCCTTAATCATGCTCTTGACGCTGAACCGCAGGGCGACTGGGAAATCCTGTCCGCAGCGGGACTTAATCTCCTCCACCACCTCTCTGGCAAAGCGCAGACGGTTCTCCAGGGAGCCGCCGTACTCATCGGTCCTCTGATTGAACATGGAAATGGCAAACTGGTCCAGCAGGTATCCTTCATGAACGGCGTGAATCTCCACTCCGTCAAATCCGGCACGCTTGGCATTGTAGGCGCCGTCACCGAAGGACTTGACGATGCTGTGGATTTCCTCCACCGTTAGAGGCCGGCAGATTTTATCCAGCCAGCGGTGGGGAATGGCGGAAGGCGCCACCGGCGGGAACTCACCTAAGTTGGTGGGAATGGTTACCCGTCCAAACCCGGCGGACATCATCAGGAAGATTTTGCTTCCATAGGCATGGACCCGCTCCGTCATCTCCCTGGCTGTGCGGATAAAATGAACAGGATTGTAGGTAGAGTTTGGACAGTTGGGCATGCTCTGGGTCTCCACCTTGCAGTCGGAAAAGGTCACCCCCGTAATAATCAGGCCCGTACCTCCCTTAGCCCGCTCGGTATAATAGTCGATTCCCCTCTGGTTGAAACCTCCCTGGGCGTCTGCCAGTCCCAAGGGGCCCATGGGCGCCATGGCGAAACGGTTCTTGATGACCACGGAACCAATCTTCACCGGCGTAAACAGGTTCTTGTACTTCATAAGCTTCTCCTTTCGTTATTCTTTTAACAAAATCATACCACAAAAAATTGCCGCTCTCCATCAACCATTCATTGATGGGCGGCAACCTTTTGTTTCCTCAGATATTCCGCAAAAAGCCGGACGTTTTCATATTCCGCCGTTTCCTTCCGGCTGGCCCCATAGACCTCCCATTTCAGTTCCTCCTCAAAGGGCAGCAGCCTTAAACCCTCCATCTGGAATTCTTCCCGGTAAAATTCCGGGACCACCGCCAGCCCCACCTTCTGGCTGCACAGGCGGTAAAGGCCGGCCCCGTCGGCCGTTTTTGCCACCACATTGGGTGTGATTCCCTTTAAGGCGCAGCAGGCAGTAAAATCGTGGTACAGGCGAAAGGACTCGTTCATCAGAAGAAGGGGCTCCCCCGCAAGTCGTTCAAAACTTACCTGCACTTCCTGATACAGGGGATGCCCCTCATAGACCATCAGGCAGAGGCGGCAGCCGGTAATCCTGCGACTCTCCACCGTCTCCTCGTCCCAGCTGCCAATCACAAAACCATACTCAATCTCCGAAGACAGCAGCTTTTCCTTTACCTGGTCGTTGGGATACTCCCTCCACTCCAGACGCAGCTGGGGATGGGCCTTCCCAAAGGCCAGGATTAAGGACAGGGGCAACAGGTTCAGAACCCCGTTGGCGCAGCCGATTCTCAGCCGCTCCTTCCGCTGCTCCAGCTGGCGAAGCCCGTGCTCAATCTCCTCCAGCTCCCGTATGACCCGCTCGGACTTTTCATAGAGAAAATGTCCCCCTTCCGTAGGCTCCATCCCCTGGGCCGTGCGCAGAAACAGAGAACTCCCCAGCTCCTCCTCCAGCTGCCGGATATTCTTGCTCAAGCCCTGCGGCGTAATATACAGCCGCCTGGCGGCCCGGCCCAGATTCTTCTCCTCATAGACGGTCTGAAAGCATTTCAGAATCTTTGTGTTCATGTCTCAACCTCTGCCCTGAAAAATTTGCGTAATCCTTCATCGCTCCGGGCCTATTATAACAGCTTTTTCTGTTTTCGGGAAGAGAGCTCACCGGTTCCAGCCCTGGACAATCAATTTTTCTTTTGAGCCGCTGCAGGTGGAGAGCGTCAGGATATCCCCCGGCTGTTCCATCTCCGTATCCATGGCATAGAGGCTGTTCTCCTTACAGCTCTTCGCAAAGTCCTGTACCTCCTCCAGGGAACGGAATTGAGACTGATAGGGGGCGATCTCCCCGTTTGGGACCAGGTAAACCGCAAACAGCTCATAATGCCTCCACTCTCCCTGGATGCAGATGTAAAAATCCTTGTGTTCCCGCCCGTAGGAAGGCTCCAAATACTTCTTTAATTCTCCAAACATCTCCCCGGACCGCATGTTATGTCCGTAGATTATGGTGTTAAAGGAAGCGAATGGGGTAACGGACGATTCAAAAAACAGAGCTCCGCAGGCCCTTTGATTTCCCTCAAAGGTCCGTTTTAAATATTTCCGGTTATCCTCGGGCCATACCACCGGATAGTGAATCTTTGTATCCGGTATGGCAAGCCATGCGGCATAATCCGGATTCCTCTGCCTCAGCCCTTCCTCGTCCACCGCCGGCAGCCTGTACTCTTTGTTATCCCCTTTGTTGTTCCCTTTGCCGTTCTCTCTGTTTTCCTCCTCTGTAATATCCCCAACATTTGCAGTGTTTGCATAGGCTCTCAAGTGCTGATATTCCCGGGCCCCTTTCTGGTCATCCCGGACTTTCATCATCAAAATTCCGGCGCTTCCGGCTGTCAGTGCCAGACATACCGCCATAAGAACGGCTGAGACAATTTCACTGCACCTCTTCATATCATATGAGGGCCTCCTTTCCAATGCATTGCTGTATGCCGCAACGGCCTTCATGGTAAAAATCGATTGGTCCTTCCCTTCCGAAGCGGGAGCTGGCGGTACATCAGAGTATACCGCCTGAACCGCCTTCGCCTTCACTTCGGGCAGATTCACTGTTCCTGAATAGACCGCTTTGCAGTCCGTCACCTTCCAGTCTCCCATTGCCCTTAATTTTCTGCACCAATGCCCATTTTCCGGATAGGGCGCTCCATCCCACCGGATGTCTGTAATCCGGTAGTTTTCCCCGGAAACTCCAATGAGCTCAAGGAGCTGTTCCTCATATCCCCGCAGCGGCTTTTCCTCATCCAGCTCGACCTCAGTGCCGTTCAGAAGAAAGCGCTGAGCGTCATCATTGATGATGGTAACGGGAAACTCAAATCCCGGCTCCCAGCGCTCCTCGCCGTAGGAAGCTGACGCCAGAGGGACCTGCACCTCCACCTCATTTCCCGTCACCATATCTGAAACGGTCAGTACCGCTGCCTCCGGAATGGTCTCCCCCGCAGCAATGGAGGTGTATTGAATCACATCCGATACCGGCTGCTCCCTGGCGTCTATGATGGTATCGATTACCTCCCAGGATTCCAGATACCAGGTTTCCCGTCCCACCTCCAGGGTCTGTGCGGGCTGATGATTTGCCGCCTCGTCTGTAAAGGGAGGAGAAGTTTCAATCCGGATGTTCCCGGATTCCGATGGTTTTCTGCGTTTTTCCACTACCTCATATTGAATCTCTTCCAGGTCATACACCATTCCGTCCACGGTAATGGATTCTTCAAATCCCGGTTTCTGCTCCTCCGGCTCATCGGTATCGGCCAGATAGATTTTTTCAACGTACCGGACATGTTCCCTCTCCGCTGCCGGGGACCAGGCCGCCATGCAGCCTGACAGAGCCAATATCATCAGTCCCGGAACCATATTCTGTCTCACCTTCACCGCCTCCTTTTTCTGCGCCAGCGCCTGTAAAGTCCGGCTCCGAATCCCGCCGCGGATACCGCCAGTATGCCTGTCACCCATTGGTAGGGGAAGTCATCCCCTGTTTTTACCAATTCAATCCCTTGTCCACGCAGCTGCGCCAGGGCTTTTCCATTTCCAAACAGACGCCTGTCATATTCCGCCGTAATCCATCCTACGGTCCGGCCGCGGGGAATTTCCGGCTGTTCCGGCTCTCTCCGATTGACCGCGTAAAATACATAGCTGTTTCCTTCTTCCTGGTAAAATGCTTCGTCTCCGTTCAGCAAAACCGCATCCCCCTTTTCGGGAATTTGTATCCGGTATTCCCCTTCAAGCTTCTCATAGCCCTCCGGCCCGCTCAGCTCAGTTACGGTCAGGATTCCCGGTGTTTTGACCGTTGCCTGGAAGACGGTACCCTCAGACTGTCTGAGCAGGGACAGACTGCGGCCCGATTCATCCTCAACCTTAAACGCCGCGCCCGGCAGGGGATTTCCCTCCTCATCTACCTTTTTCAGGCGGATGGTATAATCCCTTCCCCCTCCTCCGCCTTCTTTCTTTCTGTTTTCCGCGGTAATCCTTAATGGTTCTCCATAATCATTGACTTTAAAATGAACGTCATCCATCGGCTTATAGCCGGAAGGAGCCGATACCTCGCGCAGCAGGTAAGTCTCTCCCGCCAGGAGCTTTCCCTCAATCCGGTAAGCCTCTTTTGTGGAAGTCCATCTCTCCACCAGCTCGCCCTCCCGGGTCCGGATTTCAAACTTTGCTCCCGCCAGAGGCCGTCCTGTTTCCGCGCTTACCTTCAGGATTTCAACCTTTGTCACATCATCCCGCATCTCCACCTGATTGACCGAACCGTCCCGGTTGACGGTAAATACCACATCTCTGGCATATGCATATCCCGGAGCCGGGTTTGTCTCAATGAGACGGTATTCCTTCCCCGCCTCCAGCTTTCCCACAATCTCGTGGGGCCGGTCTGTGGAAATCCATTCCTCAATCAGCTGATTCTTCTCATCCACCAGCTGCAGCTCACAACCCGGTACCTCCTGTTCTCCCGTTATGTCGGTCTTGGTAATTCTCACCACCGTAGGCTTATCCTCCATCAGCACAACATCCACTGAGCCGTCCTGGCTGACCGTAAACTTCACATCCTCCGCCCAGGCAAATCCGGGAGTCGGTCTGACCTCACGGAGCCAGTAGGTCTGTCCTGCTGTCAGCTGTTTTTCAAAATAGGCGAAGCTGTCTGTGGTAGTAAAAATCATCTCCTCCCCATTCCAAAGTGCAGGCGTTTTGTCCTCGTTGAGAATCTGCAGAACCGCTCCCGCAATCGGCGTTCCGCGCTCCGCCTTGGAGGGAGTCGCTTCACCCGGACCGGCACTTGGGCCGGCTTCTTCCCATGCATTCTTATAAATCCGAACCTTGGTTGTATCGTCCTTCATTTCCACATCATTGATGCTGCCGTCCAAATTGACCCTGAAGGAAATGTCGCTGGCCTTCGCGTATCCCTCTGCCGGAATGGTTTCCCGCAGCACATAGGATGCTCCTGCCGTCAGCTCTCCCACAATCTCATGGGGCTCGTCCGTGGAAATCCACTCGTCCACCGTGTTTCCATCCTCATCCAGCAGCTCCAGGTGGGCTCCCGGCAGCTCTTCCCCGTTTGTGATGTCCTTTTTGGTTATCACTATATGGGTCGGACGGTTTTCCATCAGGATTTCCTCCGCCGTCCCGTCCTCATTGACCTGAAAGGTGATTTTCTCCGCCCAGGCAAACCCTTCTGCAGGCCGCACTTCGGTCAGGGTATACTTCTTTCCTGGCTCAAGCCCCCGAATCACATGGGGTTCTTCTCCGGAAATCCACTGGTCCACAATCTCCCCCTTCTCGTCGGCCACGGTCAGATAATTCCCCGGAAGCTCCTCCCCCGTCGTCAAGTCCCTCTTGGAAATGACCACCTCCGTTTCCTTGTCATAGCCGCCAATAACGGAAATACCCGCCTGCTCATCCAGGGTAAAGGACATCCGGCTGCTGACCCGCTCTTCCCCATCGGAATAGCGTGTGATCTCCGTCAGGAAGTAGGTTTCTCCCTTTACAAAAAGCTGACGGTCCGACTGGTCCTGCACACTGCGGGTAAACCACGAGCCGGTTCCATTCGTCCCAATCTGCCCCTTTGTCTCATAAGATTCCACCTCCCGTCCGTCCTCTTCCCGCACCACTTCGTAGCTGCAGTTTTTGTAATTGGCCGGGTCGATGGTGATATATTCGTTTCCGGCAAGCTCAATGGCGTCGCCGCTTCGCAGCAGACCGCTCCTGCTGCCCTCGTACCGATAGCTTCCGGCAAGCTCCCTTCCCCGCTCATCCCACAGCCGAATGACAAACCGGCTGGTTTCCGTCTGGTGCGGTTTTTGTCCGCTGCCGGTCAGTTCGTTGAATACGGTCAGCTGGTTGGGCTTCAAAACCGGAACGATTTTATTTCCCATAAATTCTTGATTTCCAGCTTTTACCAATACATTCAGTCTCACAGCGCCGCCGCAGTCCGCAGCCAGGGAGGAGGCGAAGGACACGCTCCCGGACGTATAGGGCTCCGCATCCGGAATAATCCATCGGATGGTTTTCCCCTCTGCCTCTCCCTCATAAGCGTCCAACAGTTCTGTGTTTTCATCCATCACCGCCTCCACTGTAATGGTCTGAGGCCTGAAACTGGGATTGTAGTAGGTCACCGTGTTGATAACAGGCTGTCCGGCCATAAGGGGTTCTCCAGCCTGCCCGTTCCGGTTTTTCACCACGATTTTGGGATTCTCCGGGTTCGGGCCGTTGGAAATGGTCTGCTCCTGGCCTGCCTCCAGCGGAATCATCGTGGTAATGACGTTTCCCTCGCTGCCGCTCACGGTCAATTCCGTCCGCTCTGCCGTTCTGCCCTCATAAACAAAGCCATTTTCTCCGAATCGGACCCGCCTGGTCCGGCGCTTCGTTACCACATCGCTTCCGTCTGAGTAGACTGTGTGCTCCTCAAAGGTGTAAAGCCCGTTTTCTTCCAGCTCATCGATTTTCGGAATCAGCTGCTCCTTGCCGGTGGCTGCAAAACGCAGCACCTCCTTTCCCGTCTCATCCAGCATAACGACCTCGTTTTTCAGGACAATCCTTCCGCGGATGGTGACTGCCCCTATGGTATCCTCCTGGATGTTCAAGTCATCTCCCTTGACGTAATCCACCTTTACCATGGTCATCTCATTGGAGATTCCCCGGATGGACCGTCCGCTTTTGGAAACGTTAAACAGCACCGGCTTCATCAGGGTATAGCCTTTGGGAGCCGCCTGTTCCACCAGAATATAGGTCTTTCCGGCCGTCAATCCCTCCAGCAGATGAGGCCCGTCATTGCTGCTCCACTGCTCAAAGAGATTCTCCTCCTCATAAGTATAAGTTCCGTCCTCTCCCATCCGGGCCTCGTAAACCGCCAGAAGGGCTCCTTCCACAAAGGCCCCGTCTGTTCCGGCGTCATTTAACTGGTCAAAATCCTTCTTTTCAATCCGGATTCTGGTGGGACTGTTTTCCACAGAAGTTTCATAGAGCGCATACTCCGCTTCCGGATTTTCCCGGTAATCGCCGTCTCCGTCAAAGGTGAAGGTAAAAATCCGGGGATTGGCCGCGAAATCGTCCGGCGGCGTAACTTCTTTTAGCTTGTAGGTGTAGGCTTCCACGCTTCCGTCCGCTTTGACCGCTCCAACGGGAAGGGCTTCCACAGATACCGTTCCATTGGTATCCGATATGGTAATTGGAAATCCCTCCACCCGTTTTCCGGACCTTTCATAGGCGCAAAGCTCAAATACAGCTCCTCTCAGAAGTTTTCCGTCCTCATCGGTTTTTTTGACCAACAGCTTTCCCTTGACAGGCTGATTGTTCCCCTGAATCACCTGGGCCGTTTCGCCTCCTCTGTAATCAATCCGCACCGGCTTCATGACCTGATAATAAGCCGGGGCTTCCTCCTCCACCAGGTAATAAACGCCGTCCTCCAGTCCGTAAATCACATGAGGCTTCAAATCTCCAATCTCATAGCCCGACGGAATCCGGCCATTGATTCGGTCCGTTTCCATATAAACGCCGTCCGTTCCGGAAACCCACTGCTCCAGCAGATATTCCGCTTCCTGCACGCACTCGCCTTTTAAGTCAGCCCGGTACAGAGCCAGCTTCGCCCCGGGAAGCTCCTTCCCTGTTTCCGAGGACACCTTGGACAAGGCCAGATGCTTTCGCTCGTTGAAAACATCGTGCAGCTGCACATCCACCGTCTCTTCCACCTTCACGGCCACCGGCTCCGCCTTGGCGTACCCTTCCGGTGCCCTGGTTTCCACCAGCACATACCTGCCGCCCACAGGCAGGTAATCCATCCGGTAACGGCCGTCCGCCTCCAACCATGCATTGGCATAGGCGTTTACCTGGGGCAGGGTATGATAGTTAAACTTGTAATCATAGGCAAATTCCGTGCCGTTATAACGCACGTCGGCCAGCACCTTCTGTCCGGTTTCCTCAATGGTCAGCGTGATTTTTGCCACATCCGGATATTTCGGTCCGCTGCCTGCCGCTTCCACTGATTCGATTTCCGACACCTTCGCGGTCCGGGCAGCCGCCCACTTTAGCTCCAGCTGTTCTCCAATCATTTCCTCATAGGCAGCCTTAAATCCTTCCCGGTCCTCATGGCTCATACTCTCCGGAAATATCGCTGCATCCTCCTCAACCACAATCCTGGAACCATCCTCCAACAGCCACACATTGGAGTCCCTGCTGCTCCGTCTTGCGCTCCGGCCTGCGGACCAGGAAAATCCGGTCCCCTTGACGCCGTAAGCTTCATACATGCGTTCAAATTCCAGAGTGAAGCCGGTCAGCTGGTTGGCCCCGGAGGTATTGGCGTAGTCCTTCAGATTGATGTTCTCCGTATAGTCGGAGGCATCGTCGCTTACCCAGCTGTCAATCCTCCGATCTTCCTGGTACTGTGGGATTCCATCCTGGTAAAGGATTTCCCCGTTCTCATCCGTTTCAGCTGCATAAAGGGCAAACTCCGCTCCATTTAAGAGCTTCCGTTCCGTTCCCTCTATGGTGTATTTTTCAAAGGCAACCTTGGTATGGTCGTCCATCATCCGGATGCTGACAATCTCCTCCTGATTTTCCACACGAACATAGACCGGCTGGGACTTTACAAATCCTTCCGGCGCGGAAAGTTCCTCCAGGATATACCATCCTGCCGGGATGCCCTCCAGATAAACAGGCCGCGCCCCCGTAGTCCAGACCGCCGTCAATTCCCGGAGTTCTCCTGCCCTGCTGTCCGTGGTCTCAAAGCACAGGGGATTGTCCGAAAGCTTCACCAGACGGTATCCATCCGGTTCACCGGCATCCATCTCCATCCGGGCCGGATAGAGGGCAATCCGGGATCCGGATAACTGACTGTTGCTGTAATGGGCCGGCCCCCCTGCGCTCTCTCCCGCCGTCCGGTAGTTTCCTTCCCGGCCCTTCTGGTCCATATCCAGTACCTTCACCTGACTGGCTGCCGGGCCGTCGATTTTTTCAATATAAATCTTCGTGGTATCATCCTTCACCTCCACGCTCTTGATTTCGGCAGATTCCTCCACCGTGACGCCCACAGGCTCCGCCTTGACATAGCCCGACTGCCAGGGAGCGGAAATCTCTTCCAGGATATAGGTTCCCGCCGGAAGGCGTTTCAGCAAATCCGGCTGCCCCGCCGTTTCTTCCGTGTCAAAGGGGTCGTTTGGCGTCCGGTCCGAGGTCATCCAGGTGTTTTCCAGAATGTAGCTTTCCCCCAGCCGGTGATACAGCCTGTCCTGGGTCTGAATCTCCAGGCTGCTCTTTCCATCGTACAGGTCGTCCCGCTCATCCAGGGCATAGGCCGCCCGGTTGTACTCTTCCAGATTGTCGGAATCCTTGTAGCGGACAAAATCCCCGTTCCGATCGTAAATTTCGCTCCCCTTGTCGTAGGTTTCCCCGCTGCGCTGATAATACAGCACCAGACCGTGCTCGTCGTAGACAGGACTCATGTACTTCAGGAAATCTCCGTTCCGGATATCCATCAGGATTTCCCCGTTCAGATTTTGGCCCTGGCTGTTGGTTTTTACCGTCTGCTCCTTATGGCTCTCCTCCCCATTTTCCGATTCCCAGGAGCCGTTGAGAAAACCGGATTCCTGATGTTGGTAGGATGGCTTCTCACTGTCTTCTATCTCCTGCCCGCTCTGGTTGATGGGCTCAATCACTGTGTTCTCGCCGTACCCCTCTTTATTTTCTCCAAGGGTGGCAATCCGGGATGTGGTAATCTTGTCCCTTGCGGTCACATTTCCATTTTCATCCCGATGCACCTCCACCGGCCACACCAGCACCCGGTCCGCCCTGTGCGTGCCCGCCTCATCCGTCACCGGCTCCAGCACATAGGCCATGCCGGTGTAAGGGTCCACCATAGCGTCCCGGCGGCCCTCTGCGTCCAGGTGGTAAACACGGGTTCCCTCGCCCATCTTCCAGGTATGGCGGCTGTTCTTCCACTCCATCCGGGCAAAATCTCCTTCCAAAATCTTGCTGACGGAATTGTAGGAAAGCTTGCTTAAGTCTCCGCCCACGAATTCCAGATAGGCCTGCCCGCCCTTAAAAGCGTAAATGGAGGGCTCCCGGTCGCTCTTGCGGTGGTTCTGCATATCCGACTGAACCTGTTCCACCGGTATTTTCTCATGGTCCTTATTCCAGCCGTACAAAATATCCCGGCCGTCCACCCGCTCCGTCCAGGTAATAGAAAGGGAGTCCAGGTCATAGTACAAAATGTCCGTATCCGGCCGCTCCACCCTTCCCTCCTTCCACACATATCCCTTTTTCGTCACCGGCCTTCCGTCCTCCCCGGTGCCGACCACATAATCCTCCAGAATCTCTTTTCCATTCTCATCCGTCTCCTTCACCAGCTCGGTCTTTTCCCCGGCATAGCCCTTCCTGACAAACATTTCCAGCACTGTTCCCGTATTGCTGCGGTTCACTGTCAGACCTTCATAGGCGTGGTCCTCCGTATCTCCGGAAGGGGTCAGTTCAATGGCGTCAAACAATGTCATCCGGGCCCCGGCCACATAAGGATTGGCGTCATCATCCGTATCCCTGGTCCTGGTCACATAGCCGTACCCGGCAAAATGACCGTCCTCCCAGACAATTTCTACCTGCTCCCCTGCCTCCTTCAGCGCCTGCAGCCGCTCCAAAGTTCCCTTCGGATAGGCATATCCCAGATAAACCCCATTGGAATAGGCGTACTCCAGCTGCGGGTTTCCTCCAATTTCCGTCAGGCTTCCATCCACCCGCTCCCCAATCCGGAAGGTCACCTCTCCCGTTTTTTTCAGTTTCTCTACCTGAAGCTTAATCGGCACATTCTCCACGTAAATCTGGGCCACATCTGCCTGGACCTGAGGCTCGTTTTCTTTCTCCTGACCGCCCTCTTCTGCGTCTTCATAGACGGAAGCATGGACTCTCTGGTCTTTTTGTCCCTCCTTGTAATAGGTCACCTGGTCGGAGTACACCTCAATGGCAATGGGAGCTGTCCGCACATAACCTCCGGGAGGAATCTCGCACAGCACGTAAACGCCTGCTCCCAGAGGCTGGGGCGTTTCCAGATAGCCGGCGGCCTGGCGGCGGTACGCATTTGGAGCTTTATCGGTATCCTCGTCCTTCATGGAGATGTCGCCGATGGTGGAAAAGGCCTCAAACTGCCCCACATCCTTTCCCTGCCCGTCGGACATGACGATTTTATCCTCCTCATGGCAGACCGGAGTTCCGGCTTTTACGACGCCGGAATAGAGCGTACCGGCTCCCTCCTCATCCCTTATCAGAGTTTCAATGTGTTCCGCCCCCATAGCCTTCAAAAATTCCTCGCTTCCCCGGATGGTGGTATCTTTCTCATAAAACAGTACCTGTCCGGTGGTCTCGTCCCGTTCTGCCCGGTAGAGCATAAACAGGGCGCCGTCGTGGAGAAGGTTCTCGTGGGTTTCACTGTCCAGCTTCTCGATCCGCAGCTTGGCGGAATAAAAACGGTTGCGGTAAGCACCGTCCGCGTATCCCTCCAGCTCTGATGAAACATACCGCTTCTCATCTTCCGGCTCCGCCACGGAATAAGGCACCAGCATCGGAGCATATAGGCCGTCATAAGCCGTCTGAACCCCCTGCATGGCAGCGGCGCTGCGGTAAACTGCTCCGCTCTCCTGTCCAAACCGGATAGTTCGGGCTATCCCGCCCTGCTCGGATACGGAACCATAGTGATAGCGTTTCTCAATCCCGTCTGTCTCGTAGGCTTCCCCGTTGGCCGTTGTCAGCCCCTTGTTCCCATCGTCCGCGTAATAATGACTGCTGTCATTGGTGCCCTGGTCTTTCCTCAGGGCGGTTCCAAATACCTGGTGAATGGGATTATAGTAATCCTTCAGAGGGTCATACTCCTCCTGGGTGATTCCGAATCCCCGGTAGTCATAGCTTCCGCCCTCATAGGAAATCCTTCCGGTCAATTTGTCCGGCTCCAGGCCGTACTTGTAGACCTCAAAGCTGCCGCTGTTGTTGTGGGCGCGGATAACGTACTGCCGCTCATCGCCTCCCCGGCCGTTCCACTCCTCTCCGAAACGGATGGCATATCTTCCCGCCTGTGTGGTCAATGCCATTCCGGCGTCGTACTCATATTCCCGGCTCAGCGTTCGGTCTCCGGAAGTTTCCGTTCCCTCTTCATAGACGGCGGGGACCATCACCTCTTTGGGCCGGTCAATCCGGTAATGCTTATTAAGGAAGTCGTTAAAGGCCTCCTGGTCCTTCCCCACATATTTGGGCTGCTGCTCTGTGACCACATAGGTTCCGTAGGGCAGATAGGAGGATAATCCATAGGTATACGTTCCTCCGTCCAGGCCGGCGGACAGGGTCGTCCTGTCCCCGTCTGCCCCGCCGCCTGCTCCGCTGTCCCAGGGGATGGCGTAAATCTCATCCAAATCATAGTTGAAGAATGGCTTTAAATAGTTGTAAGCCTTCGCCAGGGCAGCATTCAGGGCCTCGTCGTAGAGCTCTTCGGTATAACGGCCCTTCTCCTTCCCTTCATTTTCATTCTGGCCGTTGTCCGCCACCAGCTTCGCTGTCTCGTCATCCAGATACCAGGCGATGGCGAACTGGCGCACCTGGTCGGAAGCTTTGGCGTTGTTCTCCGCGTACGCACTGCGGTTTGCCTGATTTCCCAGAGGTTTCCAGGAGGTGTAGGTCTGGTTTTGGTCGTCCCACTTATCCACATTGGCTGTCTCCAGTGCATCGAAGAACTTCTCGTAGTTGTATGTCCGGACCGTAATGGGGCTGCCCCCATTCTCTTCCTGCTGTTCCACCGTCTCCAGGATTCTGGTATATCCCCGATTCTGCCGGGACCGTATGGCGTCACTTTTTGCCACATCCTTATTCTTGCCCCGATAGCTGTACAGAGCGTCATTCGGCAGCACTCCCACGCCCTTTTCCGCGATGGATGTATCGTAAGGCGTTTTCCACGCGGCGTTGGTATCTGCCGTCTCCGGATCCTGATAATCAGAAAGGGTATTATTGCCGTTCGCGCTGGTCAAATTGGAGCCTGTGTGATGGTCCGCTTTTGTAAAAAGCTTTGGCACATTGGTCTTTTGAACCGTCCCGTTATCGGAATGAAGCGGAAAATCGGGAGAAATAACCTCCGTATAGCTCAGCTCATTTCCATTCCGGTCCAGCCAGGTGATAGTTCCCTCCTCGTCCCGGTACAGCCGCTCCAGGTTGCTCTTTAAGTAGGCCTTAAAGCGGAAGTTCGCGGCTTTTTGGATTTCTTCCACCTGGTATGTATTATGGGCGTAGCTTCCATCCGGTTCTGTCCGGATATTCTTTGCCACCTTAAGTTTCTGCCGGATGGGGCGCTGGTAAACAACCGCCGGGGCCGTCCCCGTATTTCCATCCAGAATCACCGTCCGGCTGTCCTGATTTCCCAGAGAAATATTGACCAAATAACTGCCTTCCGCCGCCATGGAAGGAGCGGCGCCGGTGTTGACATGCTCCGCCGCGTACTGGCCCGGAAGCTGACCATTCACCTGGCTGACCCCGTAGGTAATTTCAAAATTCAGGATTCCATCTTCCGGAATCTGCTCCTGCTTTACATGGATTACATAACGGCTGTTTGCGGCGTCGTAGGAAATCTGCGCAGCGGGAAGCTTCTGCTCCTGCTTTTCCTCTATCGTCACCGTCTCTTCCACCCTTTCATAGCCGGAAATATACCGCTGGGTGGCACCGGATCCGTCCTCATTTAACAGGTCGTCCCCCTCCTGGTAAATCCAGTAGCTTTCCCCCATCACCTCCTGATATTCCAGCTGTTCCAGGTCCTCGTACAAGCTGACGGAATCCGCGTCAGGGACCAGAACCTTTAAAGAAGCTTCCGTCAGAAAGCCGGTTTCATTTTCCTGATACCGGGTCAAATCCTTTCTCTCATAAGGCACATAGACGAATCCCTCGCTGCCGTCCATATCCAACGGCTGCTTTACCAGAATCCGGTCATGCTGCTCATCGTAAAGGCAATCCGGCTCTTCGCCTCCCTGCACGTAAGAATAGCGCAGAACTCCGTACCAGCCGTCCTCCCCCTGGATTACATCCTCCAGGTAAACCGCGTTAAAAGCCGTCAGCTCCTTAAGGGCGGCCGTCAGATCTTTAGCCCACTGAGTTTTCGTCTCTCCCTCCATCCGGATTCGCTTCCAGGGCGCCCCCAAAGAGGGTCTTTTGTAAACTTTTCCCAGATCTATATTCGTCTGCATCAGAAATTCCATCATGGAATATTCATCATCGGCCCCCAGAACCGGCGGTTCCACGGCAAAATAGTTCCTGGGATAAACCGTCCGGTACTGAGGCAGCGATTCTGTGACCGCCGTTACCTCCCGGCTGTCCCCATTTGGAAGCGCTATCACATCTCCCACCTGGGCCGCAACAGGCTTTCCTTCAATCATGACCCGGTTTCCTGCCACAGCCTTCTGATTTCTCACCGACCAGATAGGCTTCTCGTAGCTCATGGTTTCCTCTTTTTTCACCATCTCGTAGGTGCTGACCTGGGGAAGGCATTCTTCCGGCATACCATAGAGGTAAATATCGTAACCCTGCTCCCCGATTTTTCTGCTCTCCGCCGTCAGCAGATTGCCTGTGTACTGTTCATTTTCCGTCCATCCCTTCAGGGTGACGCTTCCCTCCACCGCCTCTCCTCCGTGCTCCATGGCGTCCTTATTGGTTACCGAAGCGTTTTTTCCATAAACAGACAGCTCATAGCCCTCGCTTCTGGACAGCTCCTTGATATAATAATCTCCCGCAATCAGCGGCCGCCCAATCCAGCAGTTTCCGTTGCCCGACTGGTTGTCCTGGACCTCAAAGCTTACTTCCTGATTGGACGACAGGCGGCGGTATCCTCCATCCGTCCCGCCCCCGGATTCCTTGATTCTAAGAGCTCTTCCCTCTTTGTCATGGCCCGCGAACTGCTCATTGTCCTGATTCAGGGCTACAGAGTCCGCCTCTCCTATATACAGGTTCTCCGGCCCGTCAAAGGAAAGGTCCGTCCGCTTCTCAATGGAGCCTGTTTCATAATTGTAGGTACTGCCAGGGGCTTCCGTGTAGGCCATAAAGGAGCCGTTTCCATCCCGGTCCGTGGCGGCCACGGCCGTCAGGTCATTTTGATGGTAAACGATGCCCGTCTTTCCGTCCGGGTGGACAAGATCGCTCCTGGCAAATAAGCCGTAGACGGCCCCCTCCAGCGTCCCGTCTCCGTTGGACTGGCCATAGGCGTTATAATCTTCATCCTGAACCAGGTCCAAATCCTGCTTGTTAAAGTGGATTTCTCCTTCCTGCCGGTGGTCGTAGACGATGAACGTCCAGTCAATGATATTGGAAGCATTGGGTACGATGGTGTTGGCCTGGCTGGCAAGGAAGGTTTCGGCCTTTCTTCCGGATTCCTCGTCCTCGGACGAAAACAGACCGGACAAAAAACGTGAAATGCCTCTGGCTGCCTTTCTTGCTGTTTTCACTGCGCCGCTTAATCCGGTCAACACAATGTTTCCGCTCCGACCTTTTGTCCTGGCCACAGAGGTGGTCCCCTCATCCTCTGCAGAGGAATCCGTAGCAGTGCGCAGATTCACTTTTTCCTCCTGTCCGGAAACGGACGGAGTAGCCTCCCCCTCCTTCGCCTCTCCTGCTGCCGTCTCCGCAGCCGCCGTCTCTGCATCGGAAGGAGTGGAAGGGCTGGCCTTTGGCAGTTCTGTCTTCCGGCTTCCGGAGCCGGACTGGATGGCAGCAAAAGAGACCGCCTGCTCTTCCTGGCTGTTTCCTCCCTGTCCTCCGCTGTGACGCAGGCCGGAAAGATTCAAGTCCTTTGCCTCGGAAGAGCTGACTATTCTGGTTTCAATCACAATATCATCCTTGTGTATTCCGTGAAGAACATATCCTCCCCTGGCGCTGATTTCTTTTGCGGAGTATTCGTAATCCAGATTGACAAAGTCCCTGTAAAACTCATCCCGGTCTTTTTCCAGGGCCGGGCGGCCAAGGCCTTCTGTAATGGAATGGAAGAATCCTCCCTCCTCCACCAGCCCTTCGCAGTGATTGACTTCCTCCAGCCATTTTGCCCAGGCCTGGTCGTGGAGACTCTGGTTAGCCTGTTTGGCCGCGTCAATTTCTCCCTGGTTGGTAATCTCCCCTTCCTCGTCATACTCTGGGGATGGGACCGGCACGTAACGGATGATGGGGGCCGGATGTCCTCCGCAGTATCCTTTCTGATAGGTATAAATCCTGGTATCCGTATGTCCGCTTCTGCTTAAATCCGGCAAGCCGTTGGAACTGCTGGGGTGCAGATGGCCGTCCGGTCCGGTGATATCATTGTCTCTGGGGCAGGGCGCCTCCCCATTTCCGGCATCCCATCCCTCCCAGTGTTCAAACTGGCTTCCCCCTTCATTTTTCCAGTTATAGCGGTTCCGGTCCGACTGGTTTAAGCCCATCTGGCCGCTGTAATTGGCCTCCACCTGGTCATTTCCCCATTCCGTCTGGTTCAGGCTCCCGGCGCTGCTCTCATATTCCAGCTCATCCGCCTCCAGAAGATCCAGGGCCGTTCCCTCCAGCTGAGAATCGTCAAATGCTTCCAGAATGTCAAAGACCGCTCCTTCCAAAGGCTTTCCCGTTTCGGAATCGTATTTAATCAGGTCAACGTTGTAGTTAGCCTCCCATTTTTCCTCGTGGCGGTATCGGTCCACCTTCACCTCAAAGCTTCCCTCCTGGCCAGTTCCCCCGCCTTCACCGCCGCCGGACTCACCGCCAAAGGCAACGGCAACTGAAAAATTTCCTTCCAGGCTGGCTGCCAGCATGGACTGTCCCACCCGTCCGCTTCCGTCCCGGAAATCAAATTTGACAATGCTGCCCTTGTGGAAATCCGTCAGGCACCGGTCAAACTCGCTGTCCTTCTCAAAGCTCATGTCCGCAATCTTTCCCTCCGCAGGCATCTGTCCCGTGGGAGAGACGAAATCCAGATAGGGCATTCCGCCTGCGCCCTCCTGATATCCCGCAAACTTCCAGTCCCCATAAATGGTCTCCGCTTTTATATTGGCCCAGTATTTCCGATTGATATAGGTATCTTCAAACATCAGCTTCGCGTGGTACTGTCCATCCTCCCCCTGGGCAATCTGCGGCGCGTAGGTAAAGCCCGTCCCCTCCTGATAATTCAGGGAAGAAAGGTACTCCGTAGCCTCGTAAATCTGGTTAAATACATACTCCTTGTAGGTACAGGGCCGTCCGTTGACGTCAAATCCCTCCTGGACCATCTCCTGGTAGACCCGCGAGCTGCCCCGGGTATCCGGATGGAAATCCTCCTCATACAGGGTTTCGATATTCCAGTTGACGGCGGACCAGTTGTAGCCGTACTCGTGAGGCAGAAGATAGCCGCCCTCGTAGGAGAGGGAAATCATGGGCTTGGCAATCAGATATCTTGCGGTCTCTTCATAGGGGTCCTTCATGGCCGATGTGCTGGCCGGGCTGGAAAGGTAGTACATAGCCAACATCGCAAAGGTAAAATTATATTTGTCAATCTGCTCATTGTTTACATTGTAGGGCAGCTGGTCGTACGTACTGATTTCCTCCACATAGGCAACAGAACCGGGAGTGGGCCACAATTCATGGTTTGCCACACAGAACACATAGGAGTTTGCAAATTTGCCCCATCTGGAATCGCCGGTATCCCCTGTCAGGTACTCTTTTCTGGCCTTATTTCTCAGGTATCCCGAGCCGGTTGTTTCCCTGCAGTTTCCGTTGTTGTACAGCCATGTCATTCCAAATCGCAGGGTAGTCTGTTCCCCCGGGTAAATCTCATCCGCCCCCAAGGCCGTCACCAGAATCCCCTCCCTCAATAAATTCAAAGGGCCCGCGCTTAACAGCAGGATGGCTGTCAGCACCAGAGCCACTTTGCGTTTCCAGCTTTCTTTCATTTTCCTCTGCTCCTCCTTTATATGGTTCCGTGTATCGCATGTAAGCGTCCAAAATACGGACGCTAAGTGCTCGTAACAATGCTCCGTACTAGGCTAACAAAAAAAGACCTGGATGAAATCCAAGTCCTTTTTGTTACATGTCTCTGTTCAATTATTGCCTACTGAGTGACTATTCAGGACGTCCGATGTGAAAACGAGGGCAAAAACATACTTATAAGCAAGCTTAACGCTTGTTTTTGCCCTCGTTTTCCCGCCGTCCTGAACTGTTCTACAAATTATACTTTCGGAATAGCTCCTGGCGGTAGGCTCTGTCTGTCGACGCACGCTCAAGCTCCCGGTATCTTTTTTTCCGAATCAAAATCTGGTTCAGCTTTACCATACGTTCTTCCCCCTGCTCCAAGCCTTTTTCCAAGTTTTCCTGGTCCCTTAGCATCAACGTCATATATTCATGCCTCCATTCCCGGTTCTTCCTCGCTTCAGCTACCGCCTGCTCAACCTCCTGAACAAACGGGTCGTCGCTTATTTTTCCGGCTACATAATCCAAAAACGCTCTTAAACTGCTGCTTACATCATTCCTGGTTCCTTTTGCATTCAAAAAAATCCTTGTGGCCCCGTCGCCGATTTTTAAGTCCGGCGCCTCTTTGCATCTGCCCTCAAACGTATATTTGTGAAGCCCCATCCCATAAAGGTCAAAGGGACATATAAAAATGATATATGTATCGTTTAAATACCGGTAAGCCACGCTTTTATCCAGCAGATTCATGTCAATCATCCCCTGGTAGTAGCGGCTCCTGCGGGGCAGTTCCTTTGTATCCGCCAGCTGCATTTCCACACTGTATATCCTGTCCTGGTCATCTGCTGTATACACATCCAGCCGGATGCTTCTGGCATCCACATCTTCCGATATGGTTTTCTGCGTTTCCACCATTTGAATCCGCTTAATCTCTAAGTCCGGCAAAATCCTCTGCAGCAATTTTTTGCACAGACCCGGATTTTTTCTCATGAGTTTCCCAAAGAGAAAATCATTTGAAATTTTAATCTCCGCCCAGGATTTTTGCAGTTCTTCCTTCCAATCGGTCCTCTCCCTCACCTTTATTTTATTGAATTTCATAGTCCCTGTCAACCCAGCCGCCATCGTACCCCATCTTCGTACTGGCGCTTCCAATGCAGCAATTCCGGTACATATACCCATCCTCTGAAAAGAAGTGCTCTCCCCTCCCGCTGTAGGCCAGATGATTGGGGTCGCCGCTCTGACGCAGTTTTTTATTCTCCGCCAAATATTCTTCCGAATAAGTAACAGCATGGAATCCATACCCGGCAAATGTGCCGTCATCGTACCGATAGCGGATATTGGTTTTTCCATTGACCGCATCCGGCTTTGTATGATCGATTACCAATTTTCCGGCAAAGCGGTACGCGCTTCCGCCGGAAGCCTGCGCCGCCCCTAAAGACAGTATCTCCCCTTGATATCCATACTGCTCAACCGGAACCGCGAAGTATTCATTTTGACGGTAAATGTGGGTTCCGGTGTGAAAGGCTCCCGACCGGAACTCCTGATACAGATTCATGTCAAATGGGATAATCCCCCGTATCCCATCCGGAGACGCCAGCCGGTTGGGGCCGCCGATTACGGTATAGCGCTCCGAATCCGCTGTAGCCTCCCTGCCCTGGGGCCGCACTTCGGTCTGTACCTCGCCGTCCTTCACCCAGGCTCCATTTTCATTTACCTGAAAGCCATCCGGCGTCGTCCTGTTTTCCAGCATATAGCCATCCGGCCCAAAACAGTAGCACTCCGATACCCCATCCCGGTTCCCGTCAATCCAGCTCCAGTCATTTGCCGTATAACTTCCATCCTCTTCCTGCCACCTCCACCCCCTGTCATCCTGCTGCCACTGGCCCCCATAGGCCGCTCCAGCCATGAAAGCGCTCAGTCCCGCCGCACACAACGCTGTTTTCCATAACTTTAACATAAGATTTCCCCTCCTTGCTTCCTTACAAAACCTGCATCTAGCATCCATGAGAAGCATGAATGACACATCCAAATTTTGTAAACGGCGGAGGAGGAAAGCAAAGCCTCCCCCGCCGTCAGGACATTCCATTTCAACGCTCCGGCAATATTCAGTTGCCAAGGTACAATTTAATGATACAAGCAAAAGGGTGTACATTCCCACGGAACAGCCCGTACATTATCAGGTCAGCCCGGCTGCTGTTCTTTCACCTGCACCACGCCATTCTCCAGCCACTGGCCTTTTTCATTCACCTGATAGCCATCGGGCGTTGTCTGATTTTTCAGCAGGCGCCCCCTCGTGCCATCTGAAACCGGATTGAAATAATAGCACTCCGCAGTCCCGTCTCCATTGTCGTCAATCCAGTTCCATCCTGCAAACATACGTCCCTGTGTGTTGTCAGAGATTGGATTCAGATAAAAGGTATTTCCCTCCTTATCGGTATACCATCCTGTTATCATAAATCCTTCTGCATCAAAGCGGAACCAGTCCGTGCTGCTCTGTCCGTCCCCGGCATATGGATTATAAATATAGGCCCACTCATCCCGATAGGTCCTGCCGCTGCTTGCAAAACTCCATCTTCCGTCTGTCTGACGGCTCCAGGTTCCCGTCACAGAACCTGCCGGAGCTGAACCAGTTCCTCTGGCCGGGGAGGCTCCCTTGAAGGAGGAACCGCCGCCTCCTCCGCCTCCACCTCCGCCACCTCCTCCGGACCCTCCGGAAGAAGCGTAAGTCTGGTCGTCAATGGTCAGCTTCAGCTGAACGGGAACGGAATCACTCATCGTTCCATCCGGGCTTTTCACGGAAATCACCGCCTGGATTTCGGCACCCTCCGTGCCGCCTGACGCGTTTTGCAGCCACTGGGGCGCGATATTCCCTTCTCCGTCTAAAATAACCGGCGCAACGAACCCTTCCTCCGATACTGTCAATACGGAAGAATCGCTGCTCGTCCAGTTCCGGTTCACCGCCGCCTGCTCCGGGTACCGTATCGCGGAAAACTGTTTTCCCTCCCCACCCGACCAGGCATAGGTGGGACTGCTGCGGCGCCCTGTCTTTTTCAGCGCAATCTCGAAGCTCTCGGTCTGACGGTCCGCCTCCAAAGCATGGGCCGCAAAGTTTAAGGTGATTTTACAGGAGCCGGCCTTGCCGCCGTCCTCCGTCCTGGCTGTAACAACAACCTCTCTCTGTCCCTGGTAGGGAGCCTGTTTCATGATTTCCTGTATCCAGGCAGCGTCCTCCTTCACCGTCAGCTTTCCATTCTCCACGGATAATGCTTCCGGGTCCGATGATTCCCAGAGAACGGACCGATTGTAGGGCTCATGGACGTCCTGAACCTCCAAATCGGGTAGGACTGCGGCAGTCAGGGTATCCCTCTCCCCGAAACCTATTTTTTCCAGCAGTTCTGATTTGGTATCGCCCGAAAAACGATACGCCAGGTTATAATCCAGTTCCGTCCGGCTCAGCTCAATTCCCTCCGGATGGATGACCGTCTGGTCCTCTGTCACGAAATGCAGCACAACCTGGCACTGGGCTTTCACAATCCCGTGGGTCTGGTCTTCCGATGTGGCCGTTACGGTTTCCGTCACGGTTCCGCTTCCGGACAGCTTTAAATATCCTCCGTCGGCCTCCTTTGCCCTGTCGTCGGCATTTACGATATTCTGAATCCAGGCCGGATGATTCTCCCCACTTAAATCGCAGACAGCCCCAATCCGGCACTCCTGTCCGTTGGTCCCGGAAGGAGTAAGGGTAATCAGCTTCCCATTTTCCGTGTCCGTCCAGCTCACATTTTTATAGAAAGGCTGAACGGGCTTCAGACTGGCGCTGAGGGCAAACGGTGCGGAAACGCCGTAGGTCTCCGTGGGATTCTTCCGGTCGCCGGTCAGCCTTCGGGTAATGTATAAATGAACCTGGGACTGGTTCAGATTTAAACCTTCTACCCGAATGGTGGTCTGGTCTTTAATCCGGAAGGATACCGTCACCTTGCAGGTCCCGGTCACAGCCTTCTGATCTACGCTGGTGGCCGGATTTGTGGACGCCGTCACCACCGCAGGCTGGGTATAAATCGTATTCCCAATGGCCTGCTCATATCCTCCGTCCGCCTGGGCCTGCTCCGCTCTCCTGATGTGTTCCTGGATAAAATCGGAATCCAGATTGGGGATAATCCGGGCGTCGCTCTGGGTATAGCCGCCGGTCCAGCCGTCCTCAAACCGGATCAGGTCCGTATCGTCGATGGACCACAGCACCGTTCGGTCCGCCGTGTCGCCGGCCCCGTTGTGCTCCGCATGGATTCTCACTGGCAGCGCCTCCACCGAAGCATCCTGTCTGCCGTTGATATAACGGGCAATTAGGGTTTCCTCCCCGTCACGCACCTCCAGCGTAATCTCCGGATTTTTCCGATCCCCCGTCCGAATCTGCACCACAGACAGTTCCGCCTCTTTTGGCTCCATGGTTAGCTCCGTGGTCACCTTCACATATTCCGCGTTCAGCTCCGTATCGCTTTCCGGCATCTCAAAGGTATAGCTTCCGCCGCTCACATAGGTCATGGGACGGGGAACTCCCTCCTCGTCGGTATAAGTCGGCGGTTTTACCATTCCCGGCTCGTCCTCGTCATAGGCCAGCTGGTATCGGTTTCCATTTTGATTTTTAGCGGCCGTTGCAACGGAAATAGTACAGCCCGCCGGCGCTGCCGCCGGATGGTCCTTATCAATGACACGGTAATAGCTGTTGTTTCCGGACGGGATGGCCGTCAGGACCGCCACATCGTTATCATAGGTTCCATTGGCGTTTTTCGTATCAATCCGGGGAATGGAAATCAGATACCCTTTCACCGGCTCCCCTTGGTTTCCGGGCGCGTAGTGGTCAATTTTAAAATCCTGGCCCTCGCTGTAATCAATATCTACCTCCTGCCCTGTTTTCTGTGTGATAACATAGCGGATTCCATCCTCCAGCTCTTCGTAAAAATACCGTTCCCCGCTGGCGGACTCCGTACTCCCGGCTACCTGGACGTACTTTTTTCCATAATCCGTGAAATATCCGATATGGGCGTCCATGGTCCAGGTGTTGTCATCGGCAATGCCGGAACCGATTACCCGCTTGGCCTGGTTGGGAGAGGAGGCGTAAAGGAAGGACAGATTGTCGTTCGTTCCGGTGCCATAGCGGAAGCCATTTTTCGGTTCCCTGGTCCCGATAAATGTCCCTTCATGGGAAGCGGCTCCGTGATTGGTCCGGCTAATCTCTCCGTCAAATCTGGCAACCACCAGATTTCCCGATTCGTACAGTCCTGTGACGCCTCCCACCGCCGCAGTCAGATTCCCCCCAATGGTCCCTGCCACATAGACATTGTAAATGTCCGTCTGATTCTGCCTTCCGGCAATTCCTCCCACATATCCCTTTCCCTGAATCCGGTTGCTGTCCCCGTCCAGTGTAATGACCGAAAGGTCCACAAGCACGGCCCTCTGCACATTTCCGGCGATTCCGCCTACGTAACCCCCTCTGTTTTCCGAGTTGAGCACAACGTTATCTGCCCGGCAGTTTTCAATCACTGCCGGTCTTGATCCGCCTGTAACCTCGCCTGCGATTGCCCCGGCGTCTCCGTTGGCGTAGATTACACCGTTCACTGTTACATTATAAATTCCGGACTCTCCCTCCATGGAGCCAACCAGCAGTCCCACGTTATCCTGGCCGGATACCTCATCCGCCTCCAGGTCCAGGTTCTCAATCCGGGCATCCTCAATCCGTCCAAACAAGCCCAGATAAGAATAGTCATAATCGGACTTTGTAAACTTCAGCCCTGAAATCCGGTTTCCGGCTCCGTCAAAGTTTCCTCTAAATGCATTGGAAGGAGCTTTCCCCAAATCCGATCGGTTCTGATACCAACCGATGGGATTCCAGCAACCCTTATTCAGTTCCAGGTTTCCCAGGTCAATGTCGCTTTGAAGTTCAAAATACCGCCCTTCAAAATCCTCCCCCTGGGCCACTGCCTCCGACAACCCCATCAGTTCCGAAAGGCTGGTGATTTTGTAGGGGTTGGTTTCCGAGCCGGTTCCGTCCCAGTCCATCTTTGCCCCGGACCACTCTTCCCAAAGGTCTCCGGTGGCGGAACTTCTAAGGGAGACAGCCGGGACGGACAGCATTTGATTCAGCATATCCCCTGGCGCGGCGTTTGATGGAGAAGATACCGGCATATCCGCGTTTGACGGAGAAGATGCAGGCATATCCGCATTTAACTCGCTAGCTCTCCTTCCCTGAACGCTGTTTTCCCATTGGACGCCCCTCTGTCCCTCAATCTCCCGGCTCCCTGCGGCGGCGAATCCTGGCGCCGTCTGGCCAATGGTCATTGCCGCTGCCAACAGCCATACAGCCGGTCTTTTTCCTGTCCTTTTTCTCAATTTTTTTCCTCCTTTAATCCTGCGGCATCACAAATGCCGGTCTGATTCCATATACCGTTGTCTGAGCCTGCTCTGGCTCTCCCGCCCCTCCTTCCGCTTTTACTGATGCCGGATGCAGATTTCCATGAATCAAATCCACAACATAGGCATATCCTGTCTGAAATTCTTCCGAATTTCCCATTGGACTTCTCAGCCAATACCCTTTTGAAGTATCTGTCTCCTGAGTTTCCGGATTTTCCCGGTCAGCCCCTTCAAATTTCCACAGATATTCTTTGTATTTCACTGCCTCGTCAACCGAAAGAATGAACAAACGGGCATTTAGCTGCTGATTTCCGATGTAGTACGGCTTTAAAGCATTCGTATCAAAATCCGACCACGCGCCTTCCGGGCTGCTTCCCATGTAAGCGTAATCGGAGCCAATCTGAACCGGTTCCGTATTAAAAATCTCCTGGGAGTCCAGCCAGTTTCGGATATCGGAATATTTGTAATCGTTCTGCTCCCCGAACTTCGCGATTGGACCTGGCCTGAAAACATATTGATGGCTGCCGTCCTCCTGCTCTTCCAGCCGGTAATCAGAGCCGTAATCCGCAGGAATCACGCTTTCACACAAAAACAGTGCCAGCCGTCCATGGTTTTGCTGTCCATCCGAATAGTCCTGGTCAATGCAGCGGAACAGGTATTCCCTTCCGTCCAGCTCTACAACCTGGAGGTCGTTCAGATTCCAGTGAATCCGTTCCGGAACGCCCGGCTCCGGCTTTTGCAGCACAACAGCAATCCGTATCCCGTAAGAGGTATTCTCCGGGTCCTGAAGGACGTATTTACCCTCTTCGTCCACGCCCCATACAAATCCCTCCTGGCTGTCCCGGAGCAGAAAATTTCCTCCTGTAATCCTCGCCCGGTACCGTTCGTACTCCTCCATGGACAGGCTCATGGCATAGGCCGCCGCCGCAGTCTCCTTCGTCCGTATCCCCATCAGGCCGCTTTTGATGGAGAATCCATTTTGAAAACCGTCTCTGAAATACCGGTAAACGATACTGTCCCCATAGGCCGCCGGCCCGTATCCGCCAAACTGCTCCAGCGCCACCGGCGTATCCGCAAGATAGAGCATCCCGCCCTCATAGTCCTCATCGATGCAGGTAAAAGTCAGCCCCGTCTGGTTCAGACTTGTCTGGATCCTTGAACCGAGAGATTGAGGGATTGCCCGCCTGCAGCAGCGATCGCAGATGGAATCCCCATCTTCATCCCCATGTCCCATAGGAGCTGCCGCAATCTCCCGCTCCGTCCCGCAGCTTTGACAGACGTACCGGACGCTGCCTTTTGTCAGGCATCCCGCCCCCTTTTCACCTTCACGCACCCAGATATGGCTGCAATGCCCGGGTGAAAATGCTTTTCCAATCCCCATCCTGGCAACGTAATACCAATCATCTCCGTCCTGGATTTTCTCCTCCAGAAGGTTGGAATAAACCGCCTGGTCCCCATAGCGCTGCGCAATTACTTTGCCGTTGGGAATCAGATTCTTCCCAATCACGTAGAATGTATGCCATTCCCCGTCATCTGCCTGAGAGGCGATGCTGGCTACACGTGCCGCATTTTCTTTCTGGCTGGATACAATCATTCGTCCATCTGGTATATTCTCCGGCGCCTCTCCTGTGATCAGGCTCTCACAGATTCTTGCCATCTGCAGGTACTCCTCCAAGGAATCTCCGGCTTCTTCCTTCCGCCCTGTTCTCTCCTCGGAAACCGCCGTCTGAAACGGTTTGGCACAGATTTCCCTGGGACAGACAGCCAAAAGGAAAACAATGCTCCCAAAAAGCGTCATTTTTTTGATACCTTTCATGGAAACGCCCCTTTCTTTATCAAAATGTAACTGTTCAGGACAGCTTAGTTGCCGATTAACAAACGAAATGATTCCGAAACGAAAATGACGCGAAACAAGACCTGACAGAATCTATAGACAACATCAGATATAAAAATGAACCAAGATCAGAAAAAAGCAGAAATACTCTCTGAAAAGGCAATAAACCACAACATTGCAGCGATAACTAAAAATACTCCTGAGTAAAAATTAAGATAAAAAGATAAACAGATATTAAAGATACAACAGACGGCACAATCTGCCGCAGAAACCATTTTAGAAAGAACCGCCGTTCAAGCTGTAAAAACAACTGCGGCTTATCATCATTATATCACACTATGGACATTTGGCAAGTAATTTTTATTATAATTCTCCCCCTGCCAAGCTCTAAAACCCGGCCTGATACCAGCCCGGGCTCCGTCAGCTGTCTTTACCGCAATCATACCGCATAATTCCCCGAAAGGTGCAGCTGACGGATATTTTTACTCAGCAGATATCATGCAAATACTCCTGGGCATGGCAGAACGGCTATTTTCAGATCATTCTCTCCGATATTTTCTGTCCCATTCCCGATCCTTCCCAGGCTCCGGAATTAGCCCTTCCGTTGACTGGTACAGATCATCCGCAATGGTTCTGATTACATCCGCCAGCTCCAGACAGTTTAGGTCAAAGGCTTGTTTTACTGCCTCCTCCCCCAGCCACGCTCCCAGGATATTTCCGCAGATCGCCCCCGTGGAGTCGCTGTCTCCTTTATGGTTGACCGCAGCCCGGATCGCCGCAGCGAAATCATTCTGGTAGCGCACCGCACAGAAAACAGCGATGGCCAGGGCCTCATCTGCCACCCAGCCCTCGCCCAGCTGATGGATCCCCTCCAAATCCGGCACGCTTCCATCCAGGGCAAGCCCCACAGCCTTCTTTAACAGGCCGCTGCTGCTGAAGCAGTGATACACCACTTCCTCTAGGGGATCGCAGCGCTGTGGGCTGTACTGAACGATCTCCCAGATCAGAGCGGCCAGCGAGGCCGATGCTTCCCTGGCTGCCGGATGCCCATGAGTAAAATCCGCATCCACATGGGCCATCTTAATCACTGCATCCGCTTCCTCTCCCCCGGAAAGCTCCGGATCATAGCCCACGCTCAGTCCATAAGGCGCTGCCCGCATCACAGTCCCGCAGCCCTTGCTATTGTTGTCCGCCAAAATCGCCCCCCGTCTTCCCGCCGTCCGGCGAATAGAGGCCAGGCACGTATTCCCCGGAGCCCGGCGGGCGTGAAGGCCCTCCACCTCATACAGCCACATCCTCGGCCTTGGGTCATCCCTGATGCAGCACTCATCCCCCTGGGTTCCCAGCCATTCCTGGTAAGCCCTAAGCAGATTTTCCTTCCAGTCGCAGTGGATGGATGCGCTGCGGATCAGGGCATTGACGGCAAACAGGGTCATCTGGGTATCGTCGGAAATCACGGCAGGATTTCCCGCCTGGGAGAGAGTCTGAATCCCCTTCTCCCCATATTTGCGGAAAATTCCATCCTCCTTCATAAATTCCACCGGATATCCCAAGGCGTCCCCCACAGCGCCGCCTAAAAGGCACCCACGGTAGTGGGACTTCCTTTGCCGCTCCATCGCTCCTCTTAACAATATCTCCCCAGGAAAGCAGAAGGTTCTTTTCCCGGCACCATCCGTCACCTGCAGAAAGCTGCCCTGAAACAGGATCTGGGCGTCCCCCAGCCTCAGCTGATCGCCCTTTTCCAGGACTTTTCCCCTTACCTTTTTTCCGTTCAGCTCCACTCCGTTGGTGCTCTTGAGATCCCGGATCAACCAGTGTATTCCATCATAATAAAAGCAAGCGTGCCGTCTGGATACCCGCGATCCCTTCAGACGAATCTGGCAGTCTGCCCCCCGGCCCGCGTAAAATTCCGTATGGATCATCCCTCCGTCCCAAAGCTCGATTCCGATTTCGTAAGGATCAGAGGCCACAAAAACCTCCCGTACATAAAGAAGACTTCCCCACTCATATTCTGTCCCGGCGCTTCCATCTTCCAGCCAGACTCTAGCAGCCGAATCCAGCCGATACCACTGCCTCTCATAGCCCGACTCTTTCCAGACGCGTTTATACAGAGTCCCATATACGGAGTTTTGAAAGTATTGAACCTTCTTATTATCCCCCTTGACAAAAACAGGCGGATAGATCGGCAGCGCCGGATCCTGCCACTGTTCCGGAAGTTCCTCCAGAGGCCAGAACTGCCCCCCGTCGCTCATTCCTACCGGAAACTGGCAGCGTTCCAGCTACTCCCTGGCAGCCAGCTCCGGAATCGGCGCATCCAGGGCCTTTGCCTGAAAGCGTGAAACCGCCTTTTCATATAGCTCTTTGTCCAGGGAAAACTCCATGGTCTGGTATGCCTTCCATGTTTCATCATCGGGCAGATGAAGAAGGAAAATACCGGTTTTTCCCTTGTAAGTAACCTGTCCCAGTACCTTAAAATGGGCGTCCTTATTTGCCACATGGAGTCCCCAGTTGGTTCCATTTTCCAACATAGCCAAATTCTTCATATGATTGGAAAGGATCACATAGCGGCAGCTGGTGACCATACCCCCAAACCGGATGGTGGCGTCCGTAAAACCTTTCTCCCGGATGATCATCCCCGCCTTGTATTTTTCCGCAAGCTCAGGAGACAGGTTCACATCCCGGGCAAATAAGGTGATTCCCGGGTACATGCTGCCCATCAGCAGGGAGATAAACGAATTTTTCTGCTCTTTGGGCGGATCTTCTGCTTTTGTGAAATCAAACATATTCGTCCTCCATTTCCCCTTATTAATATGATTGATTATAACTCTATCAATATGATCATGTCAATTTTACGGTAAAATTCACCCATTCTTTCCATATTTTTGCTCTTCGGAGGCTCATAAATACCGAAAGGGAAGCGTGACCGAAATCACACTTCCCTTCCTGATACGGCCAAACCGCCGTCTCTTTTATTTACTTATTATTAATAGCAGCCTGCGCAGCAGCCAGTCTCGCGATCGGAACACGGAAAGGTGAGCAGGATACAT
>ERZ1643246.619-NODE-619-length-44473-cov-7.291931_pt1 | contig 44473 bp, 35 predicted proteins | sample MGYA00579265_ERZ1643246 | MGnify/ENA primary metagenome ERZ1643246 (study PRJEB29033, sample SAMEA4952261) | chicken gut metagenome | biome: Broiler Chicken; feature: Gastrointestinal Tract; material: Caecum | place: Ireland | collected 2018 | study: Broiler... | reverse complement strand
CTGCGCCGCCTACGCTACTCGCTTCGATTAGGTACAATACGAAAATGAGGATGACTAAAGTCATCCTCACCGTAAGGAATACTGCCATACCCCGCAAGCGGGGCCCCTGCCAGGGTGCCGCCTGCGGCGGTCACCCGAGCGGGGCGGCTGCGCCGCCTGCGCTACTCGCTTCGATTAGGTACAATACGAAAATGAGGATGACAAAAGTCATCCTCACCGTAAGGAATACTGCCATACCCCGCAAGCGGGGCCCCTGTCAGGGTGCCGCCTGCGGCGGTCACCCGAGCGGGGCGGCTGCGCCGCCTGCGCTACTCGCTTCGATTAGGTACAATACGAAAATGAGGATGACAAAAGTCATCCTCACCGTAAGGAATACTGCCATACCCCGCAAGCGGGGCCCCTGTCAGGGTGCCGCCTGCGGCGGTCACCCGAGCGGGGCGGCTGCGCCGCCTACGCTACTCGCTTCGATTAGGTACAATACGAAAATGAGGATGACAAATGTCATCCTCATTTTCGTGGTGCACCAATCAAAGCCTAATTCGAATATCTGAAAGGATGTTTGAGTTAGGCTTTTTTCTGCTCTTTTTATGCGATATACATTGCTATTTCCACCCACTGTATTATCGGGAGCGTTTTCGCGTACAGCCCTGTACAAAGCGCGGCGTTGCTCTTATAAAAGCAAAAGCCCCGACTTTCGTCGGGGCCATCGGCTTTTAACGGGCTATTGAAATAAATCTCCATTCTGTCATCATACAGAACTATTTTAATTACAAGGTAATTTATCAGCGTCTTGGCTTCCTGCCGCAACGCCCGTTCATAATATTGCCTTATATCCTGCTCGGCCAATTTTACGGTACTTTTACTTTTCTCGATAAGGACAAGCCTTTCAAGTTCCTGCTGTCGTTCTTCAAGCTCTTTCAATCTCTTTGCAGTCGCGTTTGATACGACTCCGCGCTCTATGGCATTTACGATGTTGTCTATCGAGACCTGCGTCTGTTTCTGTTCTTTAAGGAGCAGGGTGAGGGATGAATTTACTTTTAGCTTATCTTCTTGCAAACTCATAAGCGCAGAAACTATCCTGTCCATTGTTTCAGGCGTTTTCAGACTCTCCATAATTGCGTTTATAACCAACTCTTCCAACACTTCTTTGCGTATCATTGATTTAGAACAACTACCGCTTTTCTTTTTGCGGCTGCTGCACTTATAGTAATAAATGCGTGTGCCGTTTTTAGTCGTTCCGCTCTCTGCATACATAGGTTGCCCGCAATATCCGCATATCAGTTTATTTTTTAATAAAAAATCTGCTTTGACGCTGTGTTTGCCGTATTTATTCTTATCGACGATCGCGCGCACCTTTTCAAAAAGTTTCGTAGGCACTATTTGCGGATACATATTATCAACAACTTCGTCGCCGTGCATATATTTGCCCGAATATTTCTCGTTGCGCAGGATATTATACACGCTGTTTTTAACGAACTTCCTGCCCTTGTATTTGATGCCTTTAGCTTCGAGCTGTTTCAGAATATCCCTGACATATACTCCTCGGGAATATTCTGAATACATAAATCTCACGACCTCGGCTTCGCTTTCGTTGATGACGATTTTTCTGCCTTCAAGCATATAACCGTATAACAGCGGCCCGCCCTGATATAAGCCTTTGCGTCGCGTTTCTTTCATTCCGCGACTGACTTTCTGCGCAAGCTCTGCCGAATAGTATTGGTTCATGCCTTCGAGCAAACTTTCCAGTATTATGCCTTCCGGCGTATCCGGGATATTTTCCATCGCCGAGATGACTTTTACGCCATTGTCGCGCAATGTCTTTTTATGTATCGCCGTTTCGTATTTATTGCGCGAGAATCTGTCGAGTTTGTAAACAATACAATAATCCCACGCTTTGTTTGCGCTGTCTTTTAACATGCGCTGAAAGTCGGGGCGATTGTCGTTCGTGCCTGACATTGCCCTGTCGATATAAGTATCAAGTATCAAAATATTGTTTCTCTGCGCGTACTCCTGACAGACATGGAGCTGTCCTTCGATCGACTGCTCCGACTGATTATCGCAGGAGTACCTCGCGTATATGACTGCTGTCTTCAAAAGTTGTTTTCCTCCTTAATTTATAATTGAATATACCGCTTATAGCGCCTTTGGATGGTATATATTACCGATCCGATTGTGCCTGCACTGCGGTTTAGTAAGCAGCCGATCTCGCTCATGCTCAGCCCTGCCATACGGTGAATGAGCACCTTGCGCTGGTATTCGTCGAGTTGCATTTTGTCGATAACGTTATCGACAGCTTCATGCTCGTCTTCGTCGGCTTTATAAACTTCTTGCGCCTCTAAATGGCAGGCTTTTTCAAGGTCGACATGCCTTGCGCTGATGCGGTATCTGCCACATATCATGCGGTCAATGAGTTTATAGCAGCAATATTTTATGGTTATGATTTTGCCTTTCTTGTTTATTTCATAGTTATCGTCCAAATGCTCCCCTAAGTGTTCGCAGAGGAAGAGGGCAACCGTCTGTACCATGTCGTAGTTGTCCGACATTATGTAATCTGGGTTATTCTTGTTAAAGATGTCCTTGCAAACCTCGTTGTGAGCCGCCGCTATGTAGTGGCCTGAATAGCGAATTAAGTACTTTGTCTCCTTGCATACGATGAGCTCCGCCATATCCAGAACATTCTCGCGGGAGATGACCTCGGTCAATATGTCGAAACTTCTTTCAGATTTCTTTTTCATTTGTTTTTACCTCCGTCTTGTTTTTTCGTCTTTCGACGGGGTAAAAAGCGCATAGACGATTTATCCGAGGATTAACTTTTCAAATATTTCCGTCCTCTGTCAACAGAGAGAGAAAATTTCCTGGCGTCGGCTTTTTTAATAGTTTTCGCGAAATTTACGAGCGACATTGACAGGGGTAAACGGCTATGCCAAAATATCCCCTCGAAAGAGAAAACAGTCAATTTGACTTCGGCATTTTCTCTATTACCCCTGAACTGACCTTGCCCATGATCTCGCCCTCGCTTATGCAGGTAAAATCGTCCGCAAGTATGTACTTAAAGCCGTGTTCTTCATCACCCATCCTGCAAAGGATATCTTCATCCAAAACGTCTGACACGATGTAAGTCTTCATTCCGCGCGAATAGACTATTTTCTCATCGTTCTTGGTGATGTATTTGAGCATATACTTTATGCTGTCCGCAACCTGCTGTCTGTTTGTGATGGCGGAAAAGTCACTTCTTCCGAACCGCTCGTTGAAATAGCTGTTCTGAATACTCTTTTCTCGCTTGCGGCGTTTGGTGCTGTAATCTTCGTGCTCTTCCAGCTCTCCCGGCATACCGTTTTTCGGAATATAGGTGAGCGCGTGAAAGTGCAGCCGCTGACCCAATTCTCCGCGTTCCCATGCTCCCATATATCTCCAGCCTCGCCTTGAAGATAAGTGATAAAGCGTATTCATGAGTGATTTACGGAAGGTTTCTTCCGTGTGCTTTTCGGAATCATAGGTATAAGTGGAAAAATAGTTCCAGGTGTTTGTATAACCGCGCCGTATCATACGCTTATATCGTTCCCAACGGTTGCGGCTAAGCCTGTTGAAGTGTTCTTCCACAAACTGCTCCGCCTCGCCTTCGTCTTTGAACATGGGCGTAAACTCCGAAAGCAGCTTCGCCTTGCGATTCTTTCTTCCGCCTTTGACTTTTTCAAAGCGCTGCTCGAACTGCTGTACTTCTTCGCTCTTTTCAGATTGTTTCCGTCTTGGTTTCTTCCGATATGGGCGTTCCGTATGCGATATGGCTATATAGTGGCTACCGTCATAATAAATCTTTGCTGCAAGAAGGTTCATTTATTCTCACCTCCTCGCATAAGCTCATTCACGCGCTTCAATAGTGCGCTGAATAATACAGTCTGTTCATATTGCGGCAAAGCGGAGGGATCCGCTCTGCCGATCGTAGTAACGGTGATGTCTGTTGTCTTGCGCTTCTGCAAACCTCTGTCCTTCTTGAGGCGTAAATTTGCACGGAGCAGGTCTTCACGTTCACAATCTGTGAAATCGTAAATTGAAGGCGCGTCAATGATTGTCACGCCTGTTTTGTCTTGTTTGTTCAATGCTATAAATTCGAATGATTTCTGTACTCGGCAACCATATCGTAGCATAAACAAAAAGAAAATAATAGCGCATTTCCTCACCCAAAACCGCTCCTTGTGTTGAAGAAACAGCTCATTTTGTGACCTCTACAGGATTAAAAATTACCTTTTGCATACTGTCGTACAAGTAATAAAGCGGTGCAATCGAAAATAAAAGAGCAAAAAAACCGCACACCTCAAAAAAGAGGTATGCGGTAAGTGACAATGAAAAATGATTGAACGCCGGGGACGGAACGGAAAGCGCGGAGATCGCCCAAGCGGATCAGCGGGCGACTCCGCGCCGTCCGTCCGCTTCAATCTGCAGGCGCTTTATTTTGTTGCACGGCAGGCTTGTTGCAAGGGTATTTTCCAAAACCGTTTTGTGTGTTTGTCAGGTCAGTTTTTAGGCGTGAGCTTGTCTGCGGCGGCGCTTCGCGCCGCCGCACTCGTCTATGACAAGCTCACGTCTAACTGCCAGAGTGTTATCAATTTTATTGAGGATACGTACTCTTACTAAAATAGCCTCTTCTTTTTTTACAAATACATTTATTTTTTATCTGACGCCCTCTTCTTCTTTATTAGTTCGAAAGCATAGCACGACCCCTGTAAATCTGCAGGGAGATAGCTAAATGCCATATCTTCTATCTCCTGAGGTATTCCGTAATATGCCTCGGCAATACCGCCAGCCATTGCACCTATCGTGTCCGAATCGCCGCCGATACCGACAGCATTCCTTATCACGTCTTCAAAACCTTCCCCGTCGAGGAAAGCAATTACAGCTTGCGGCACACTGCCTTGGCATGTTACCCAATACCCCAACTCATCATAGCCATAAGAACCCATAATATTTTGGATTTTAAACGATTTGTCATTTAATATTGGATAATACTTTGAAAGCCCTTGCCTGATAAATGATTTGTCTTTGCCTATCCTTGACCAATAGACAGCCATTGCTATACATTCTGCGCCTTTCAGTCCCTCGGGATGATCGTGTGAGATTTCCGTAATTTTCCGCGATAAAAGTTTAACCTCTTCTTCGCTGTCCGCCACCCAACCTACAGGACTTATTCTCATACCTGCACCGTTACCAAAACTGTTTAGCCTTTGCTGACTGACAAACAGCCACTTATGGAAGCGTTCGCCCCAACAGACGTTAGGATACTCGTGAGCAATATCCACCATACATCGAGTAGCAACTTTTCCAAGATTTTCGTAGTTACCCTTACACAGAAAAAGCGCCTTGGCAACAGCAATAGTCATAAGGCTGTCGTCCGTAAAGTGGCAAGTACTTGTAAAAAGCTCAAAATCCTTACCGCTGTGATCAATAAATTCGAATCTGCTTCCCACAATATCGCCTATTATTGCGCCCAACATATCATCACCTCTCTACATTGATTTAATTGCGTCACTAAAATTTTATAGCGAATTCAGTACTGTTATTGATTATCCGTCAGCATAAAAAATGAATTTATGACTGTCTGTTCAAAAGAAATCTCCATTAGCTAAAATAACATTGCCAACGTTGACTTCTACCGTCTTTATATCCGAAGATTTAAACCAACCCACAGCATTTTTGTATCTGTCGGTCAGAAGGACTATTCGCTGGTTGGCAGAGCCCAATAACCTGCGCTCTTTTTCGGGATCAGAACAATCATATGCGCCATCCAGAACCATGTCGCACCCTTTTAAGACATCAGACACCTCCTCATATCTATGCCCTGTAAATGATATAATGCCGAGTCCAAGAGCCTTGATACTGTTCGTCAATAGCGGTAAACTCTGCTGGCAAGTCGGCTCGCCGCCGGAATAGGTTACACCCTCTATGCCATACTGCGTTTTTGCTTCCTTGATGACTTCTATTAAATTTTCGAGCGACATAATATGCCGTACTTCAAACGGCTGGTAATCGGGGTTGCAACATCCGTCGCAACGGATATTACAGCCCTGAAACCAAATACACAGCCTTTTATAAGGCCCCTCCGCCTCCGTACAGGTATTGATGCTCGCAACGTTAAACTTAATCATTTTCAAAGCTGAATTCAAGGCCGTTCTTTATCGCCTTCACAAGTATCTTTGCGCCCTTGAACGACGCCAGATCCTGTTTATTCTCGAACATGAACATTGCAAGTTCGTCGAGAAGTTTATCGTTGATGGCATTGAGAATATCACGGCCGCCCTTGCTGCTGTCTGTCCCGCCGAGGATATAGTCAATAAACTTAAGTTCGTCCTCAAATTCAAGGTCAATGCGATATTTTTCCGAAATCGCCCTCTGCACGGGCCGCAATTTAGAGCGCGCTATCTTAACGCTGAATTCGCGATCCTTAATGAAGTTAAAAGGCACAATATTACTGTAACCGATACGGCCGAGAATTTCGGGACGTTTGATTTCATTGTCGAAATAGTTCTTGACAATTTTGATAAATTCCTGCGCCACTTCCTCATTTGAACCGTTGGACGAGACCTCCGATGCGCCTAGGTTTGAGGTAAATATAATCACACTCTCGCTGAAATAAACAGTTTCACCCTTACTGTCGGTAAGCCTGCCGTCCTCCAGGATCTGCAGAAAAATATCCAGAATGCGAGGATTGGGCTTTGCCGCCTTTTCTATTTCATCAAACAAGATGATGCTGAACGGCTTTTCCTTTACGGCATTGGTAAGCTGCCCTCCCTCTTCATATCCGACGTATCCGGGAGGCGCGCCGATAAGTTTCTGATCGCTGTTTTCCTGCGCGTATTCCGACATATCGAATCGAATACAAGCCTGCTCGTCACCGAACAAGAACTTTGCAAGCGCCTTTGAAAGCTCCGTTTTACCTACGCCAGTGGGGCCAACGAAAAACAATACGCCCTTGGGGGCAGACCGGGAGGACGATTTATGTATCCCCGTAAGCCCCATATACGCTTTAACAACGACTTTTTCCACCTTTTCGATGGCTTCTTCCTGCCCGACGACTCGCTCCGACAAAATCTTTTTTATATTTTTGACTGCGTTGTAATCGAGTTTTTCCCAAGGATTGTCCTTTTCACCGTATTTGAAAAGCAAATATAACTGTTCAAACGGCATTTTACCTTCCTTTCTTGAAAGCCTTGCCATCTGAACGATCTCGCGATTGGTAAAATCGTCGAGCATATCGACATACTCGTTCTTCTTATCGCAAGTCATCAAAGATTCGCCGGGCTTTAATTTCACATCAAAACCGCTCTCAATTTTTTCAAGCATTTTTTCCCTCTCCAACCGATCAGGACGGGACAGCGTTACGCATGCAACTTCCGGATTTGCTTGATAAAATGATATGGGGAACATGGCAAGTTTGCTTGTAATTAAAATGACCGTACTTTCATTTACTTCCGAAGAGAGGTAATCGACCTTTTTGTCTTTGACCGCTTTACCGAGCAAAGTGAGAAGTTCGCGTTCGTCAGGAGGTAACTGACCGCCGGCAGTAAACAAATAATCTGCCCAATTGAGCACAAATGCCGTTTTGCGGTTAGGCTTCTTTAAATTCTTAAAAACGATGTTGAATATTTCAGACGGCTCTTTGAACTGTCCGCTGCCCGTCTTTTGCTCCTCATGAGGCTGTTCCTCTTCATCGTCAAAAGAATAGGCATCCCCTTCCACCTCGACATCATCGATGACGGAAAGACGTGTTATATCGCCGTCAAGTCCTTCCACCCTGTCCCAATAAAGCACATCGTCGTAATCCATGCTCTTCAGCATATCCATAAGATACTTCTTTAAGTCTACGATCTGCTTTTTTTCATTGAGATAGACATCTCCTACGTTTCCGTCGATGATGACGCAGCGCTTGATGCCGATCTCCCTTTTCAATCTGTTAAATGCCGTCGTTAATGCCATTTTACATTACCCCTTATTTTTATTTGTATTGATTGCCTGATACTTCATCGTGGAGATCTTATCGGGATTGCTCCATATCGTCTGTTGAGAAGTAACTTTGACGCCGTATATTTCTTCCAGATCATGCATGAAGGGTTCGATATCCTTCTGACAAGCCTGTCCTTCATAGCCGCGGAAATCATATATGAATTTTCCATCCAGGAAAATGCGGAACTCCGCTTTCTCACCGCTTGCTTTCAGCGCAACGAGAATCACTTCGTTGGTATCACGCCTTATCTTGATATTCTTCTTATCGACGACAAATCCGCGCGCCTGAATTGCCTGCATGATGATTTTCAAAGACTTTTGACGCACCTTTTCGCCAACGATCTCGTTGCTTGCTGCCGTACGAATCGCGAAAAGCTGTTCTTGCGCAGTACCTTTCCCCTCCGCCATGACTTTATCTATCGCACCTCGCTCGATGCGCGCCGCCTCGAGCTCCGCACGTATTTTTTGTTTTTCGCTTTCAACGCGTGATTCATACGTCTGTCCCATAAGCGATTTACCTGCTTCGAGCAATGCTTCTCCATGCAAAGACGTATCATTCAAATAAGCGATATATGTAAACTGACGCAACGCCTCATCTGAAATGCCGTCCAAAAGCGCCTGAACGCTATCTGTTATAACAATGGCCCCGCCCTTTCCGCTCTTCAATTTTTCGTAATTGTCGGATATGCTCTTTGAAAGCAACATATCCAAAAGCCCGTTGAATTCAACCAGCTTATTAGACGCAAGCTCATTGGCTCTCGCCTGCAACCGACGCGCTTCCGTAAGGATATCGCCTCGCTGCGATTGTCTATTGTTGTGCTTTTGTTCCTCTGCCGCTTGCTTTACAGCAGAGATCTGCCCTGCAAGTTCTTCTCTTTCTTGTAAAAGCGACCTTTCAAAAGAAGCCGTCCTGGTACCAAGCAAAGATTTGGAATGCTCTTTTGCCTTTTCCAGCGCATCATCAATGGCTTTCAACTGCGTTTCAGCAACCTCGCATATACTCATACACTGCACGGCGATCTGCTGATAATTGATCTGCACCTGATGACTCATCGTTTTCCCTCCGTTACCGAAAATACAGCATCTCTCCATTTTTCAATGGTTTGTCTGTCATAAGCTACCTGCTTTGATTCGGGATGTTGAAAATTATTTCTGCAAATACGCAGTTTATGCAACAGATCCGCCTGTTCCCGCGTAAGGATATTCCGTCTCTTTGCCTCATCAATCAACTCGTTTGCTGTAGCCGTATTTTTAGCAGAAAGAAGTTCCCTTAAATCATACTGCAATTTTACAAACAGATCGCATACGGCATCTTTGTATTTACCGCGGACAATAAGATCGTCAATATACTTTTTATTGATCTTTTCAGGATGAGAAGCCGACGTTCTTTCAATGGATAACAGCTCGTGTATCGGGCGATAGATGCCAAAATAGCTTTCCAGCTCTTCAAACTGCCCGCCTGCATAAAGTTTGTACTCGGAAATTTTCTGATAAGCAGACGAGAGCGTTCCGTATATACTGAAAAAGTCGTCAACGTTATAGTCTTCGTTTATCGTATAATTTCCCGCATCCTCTATTCCGAGCATGGCATTCAGTTTCCACAAATTATGGCGGACTGTTTCAAACGGCGCCGCGAACTTTGTCTCCGTTTCGATAGGCTCATTGTTTAAAACGGCATCCATATAACGAGGCACGATATTGACGACCGAAAGAATGTCTTCCGCGGGAAACCCCGCCACCTCCAATGCCTGCCAGATAAGATTGTCTTCCTCTCCTTTGACGGCTGCGGCAAATTTTGAAATATACTCTGCATCCGTCATACCCAGCGCATCCTTCAAGGGGGACAAGACGGCATTTTTATAGATCATATTATCGAGTCTGATCTCTGCCGCACTATCGTCAAACAATTTTTGCGCAACGGCCGTAAAATACTGCATCCAACCCGCGTTTGCCGAGAACATGCGGTGCTCTTTCATGAGCTCGTCGATTTTTTTGTCTGTCGCTTCGATACCGGATAAATAGTGTTCGATGCATTTTTCAAAATAACCGGTTTCACTTGTCGACGTGACGATATAGAGAACAAATCTGCTTACCTCTTCACTGAAAGGTTGCTCCAAATAATATCCGAATAATTCATCGAGGACTTCATGAAAAACATTTTGCCCCGCCGTAAATTCAACCAGGAGCGGAAGTTGAAAAACGCCCTCGAACTGCACGCAGGGAAAGCATACATTCCATGCGCAATAATAATGGCATGCTTTGTTGTCGAGAAGCGCAAATTCCGCATCGGGATGGATTTTTTGTAAAAGCGCTGTTGCGATCGCTCCATCCGGCTGCAATACATTGTCCGAACGTCTGAAATCGACGCGTCCTCTCCCAAGATAGAGCTTGCAAGGACGTGCCGCCTGTTTTTTAAGGTCATCCGGAATATACACTGCGTCGCTCGCGGACAGTTCTGCCGAATCGACTACTTTAAGCTCCAGATTACTGCCGTCTTGCCCGATAAACTTATAGCGATTTTTCATCCGCATACACTCGGTCATAAGCGCGGCATTATAATACCGTTCAAAAAACGCCTGTTCGTCGCTTGTTTCAAAAGTAAATTTTACACCCGACGGGAAAATCTGTATCGTCGTCCCTTCTTCTTTTCGGGTATTGAGTTTTTCAGGTTCCTCATGCTCCACGCCGACAATGCGCTCTTCTGCTTTAAGCCCGAACTGTGTTTGATTAGCGCGAATATAGTCTTCCATTCCGCTGACATCGATCTCAACCTTATCCAGAAAATGTTCGCCTAAAAAGCAGCTTGCGAGAGGCGAATACGGAAGCGCCGAATTAAGCCCGAATCTGCGCGTCACCGGGCTGTAAAAAACTTCTTTGACGGAAGCCTTTTCTTTCCCCGTGGGGATAGCCCCATCTTTAAAGAGCTTTTCCCCGCGCGGAGTAAGCTCGAGATCGGATAGTTTTATTTCCGAAAAATATCTCGAGTCGGTAAAATATCCGATATTATAGCTGCAAGCGATTATATCGGCAACCGCCAACTGTCCCAACTCCTGACCAAAAATAAAGTGAAGATCGCGCGGGATACCGAACCGCAACAACTCTTCGGCGAGCTTTTCATCTCTTGAATTGCTCTTTTGGATCAGATCCAAAAGTATATACGCGATCCCCGATGCCTTGCGCACTTCGTTATATTTTACCGTAACCTTATACCGCAACAGAGGAAAAGGACATGATGTTTTTATTTCTTTCAAAATTTTTTCTTCCATGATTTATTCCCCCAAAATATCGCTCGCCCGCAACACCCTGCCACAGAAATCTATCGTCTGGATTATCTCGTGGAATACGGGGAAATTCTTTTTGTCGAGAGCTTTATTGCCCGAAAGATCGGGCAGATCGATAATGCCTGCCTCCGATAAAAATTTGCGTGAACCCAAAATGATGAGCAGTTTTCTCGCACGCGAGAACGCTACGTTTATCCGCTCAAATTTCTTGATAAACTCTGCATCGTATCTCTTCCCGGGAGCAGGATTGCGCACCATGGAAACAATGATAATATCTCTTTCATCTCCTTGGAAATCGTCAACCGTACTTATAATAAGTTTTTCGTCCTGCTTTTCGGAAAACCCGGAAAATTTCTTGCTTTTCCGCTTTCTTTTAATAAGTCCTGCCTGATCTCCGTATGTGCAGATTATGCCGACGCTCGGTCTTTCATCGATCCCCTCTTCTTTATTTACGCGTATTTTATGCGCCGCCACCTGCTCTTCGCAAGCCGTATCGAGAGCTCTCAGAAGCGCAATAGAAACTTCCGCCTCCTGCTCATTGATTTTTGACGTACTGCCCTCATAGGCGCTCGACTCATTCTGATCGCAATCGACAAAATAAATGTGATGTTTCGGATCGATGACCGTATTGCCGTTTATTTTTACCGTAAGGTTATGTTCCTTTTCGTTGTCCTGCTGTTTGGTGCCGACGACAAGCCCGTTCTGACTGCCGCCATAGAAATGGTTAAATACCTCCATGATATGGCTGTGGCAGCGATATTGCCTGTTGAGCATCACGCGGAAATCTTCCGGCACTTTTTCATACAAGGTTTTGAAGAAACACTCTTCATACAAATTGGTAAATTCCTCGTTGATCTCGCGGTTGATAATATTCTCATCCAATCCCTCGAAATCCTCGTCCCGCATATGCCTGAGGTCGTACATAGGCGGGAGCTGACGATGATCGCCGACGAGAATTATCGTCTTACCGTAAAGAATGGGGATGAGCAGATCGAGAAAAGACGATTTTGAGACCTCGTCCACAATGACGACATCTATCCCCTGCGTACGGATATCCACCGAAGCTATCCCGTACTTTCCGAGTTCCTCTATCTGTTCTTTTGTAAACCTATCGCGGCTGGTGCAAGTTATGCCGAAAACATTGACACACTCATAAAGGTCGCGCGTATATGTGCGCCGATCGTCTTCCAGAATGTCTTCCTGCATAAGATACTTTGCTATCTCGCGGTAAACGGGAACCTTTTTCTTATCCTCTTCTTCCGTGCGTTTATGATCGTATTCCAGCTTGCGCCATTCTTCCGATATAATATCAAAAGCCGCTTCCAGATCGGAAGGATCATATTCACGGACGATCCCGAAATCATGGAAAAACTGCGCAATCTTGCGTTTGAGAGAAGAGTTCAGTTCGCCGTATTCCGCTACGGGAGCGCTTTCACTGAGCGCCTCATATTCCCGCTTATTCTCACTGATCTGCTTCTGCTTTTCGGCGATCTTTATTTGGATATCACCCTCTTTGCGGTTACATTCGGATATCTTTTCATCGACAGACGCGCTTGCATTGTTGATTGCGTTGCGCAGTCTTACCTGAAAAATCGCAAGCTCATCGGGAAGCGCTTTGCATGCATCTCTGTCCGCGACAAGCTGAGGGAATAGCCTAAATGTTTGATTTTGCGAAATATCTGCCGCACCGCCGTCTTTTGCCTGTTTTATTTCTGAAACGGTTTGTTTTAGTTGAGTTTGATATTGCTTATAGAGTTCAAATTTTTCTTCCCCTTCCTGAGGCGGCTCATCCGTATCGGGATCGCGCAGTTGTTTTAGCCTTTCTCGCAGCTCGTTGCGCTTTGCCTCCAGTACGGCGATTCTATCATCCTCAAGCAATGCGGAAATATCGTTACGGACGACAGATAAGTCGAGTTGCATCAACCCGCCAAGTTGTGTAGCGGGGAAGTTTTTAAACAGCGAAAATTCGCCGCATAATTCCTCGCATACTGACCGGAAGCGGGAAATTGTCTGTTCGTCCACATCGTCAGAAGAAAAGTTCAGGTTTTCGATACCCTTTTTTGTTCTTTTACAAAGTTCGGTTTGTGCTTTGGCAAGCGTAAGCTCGCCGCGCAGAGATTCGTACTCTATGTTCAGCCTGTTGACTGCTGCCGTCAAATCGCCGCGCCGCCCCTCAATGCGAATGTTCTGTTCCCGCAAGCCCAAAAGTTTACTGTATTCCGCACGCAGACGCCCCATTTCCTCGTTAAAATTCGCCTTTGTGTCTTCAAAATGTTCATACCGTGCTATCTGCCTATCGAGCATATCCGCTATATTCTTGTAAAAGTTATCGACAAGTTTTTCCGGGCTGTAATTTGTCTCCTTTTTGTTTTGCGTCGGTATAAGTCTTAAAGGGCGTATTTCAGGAATTTTGGGCAAGCGCTCAAACACGTTATCGATCGCCTTGTGCGTTTCCGAAGAAATAAGCACTTTCTTTCCGCATTTTGCGAACTGCGCCGTAAGCTCGGCAATTACCTGTGTTTTGCCTGTCCCTGGAGGGCCTTGCAGTAAAAATAAACTCTCGCTCGCCAAAGCACGCCTTACGGCAAGTTTCTGCCGCTCGTTCAAACTCGGAAGGTACCAATCGGGTTCCGGCTCTGCGGCATTGTCTGCCCGCAGCGTCTCAGGTGCAAACAGATAGGTAGCCAAAAAAGGATTGCGTACATAGCCTTCATTGATGCTGCGCAACGCTCGCTCCTGCCTGTCGATTTTCGCCTTTTCCGCACGGTTGTCGTATATAAGATATTTGGGCGCAACACCATCGATTTCTTTTTTGATATCATTCGGCTTATCAAGACTGCCCGACGGCCTGAAATATATCCTGTAACAGCGAACAGTTTCATCCTCGATTTTTTGTGCTCTTTCGTCTGCAAGCTGTTTTTTCAGTACTTTGTCCGCATCCTCCTTTTCCTTGACTGTTACAGGACTGTACTGACGCTCCAGATTGGACTTGCGTTCTTTCAAAAGTCTGTCATACTCGGCTTGCCTGGATATATCAAGACTCTTCTTTTTTTCTTCAAGTCTTCTGTTGTTGCGTGCAATGTAGTAGGTTGAGATCGGCGTTTCCTTCTGCGCATCTGCGAGTTTCTCTTCCAGCTGCTCATTTGTTGCCGCAAGCTCGCCGCGGAGTTTTTCTGTATTTTCTTCATCTCCCTCCATTTCTGCCTTTTTGAGCCGAACTTTTAACTGATCCTGCTCTTTTTTATTCGCCGCACGAGCGGGGGCAAGAACTTCGCTCTCATATTTCTTTATGATTTCTTTATCACTATTTTCTTCGATCTCCTTTTGAAGAGATGCGGCAAGTTCGCGTTCATAGTCCGAATACGACTTTTGATATTTTTCCTTCAATCCGGGGACGATCTCTTTTGCGTATTTATCGAGATCGCCTGCAATTATCGAAGCATATTTGCTGTCTATGCGCGCCGACTGTTCTTTTACAGATTTTTCATATCTCCTTTCAAGCGCTGTACAATCGGGTTCTTCGTCCACATAGGTAAACAGATAGCGCTCTCCTAAAAGATATTGATCGAATCTATACCCTTTTGGAATATTTCCGTTTTCATCATAGTTCGGCTTTGAAGAAGAGAGCCCCATCGCTTCATTTGTATAACGCCGCAGGTGAACTTCAAATTTAGGCTTACCTTTCCCGCCATTTCCGATCGTATCAAATAAAACAGCCTTCCTGTTCTTACTGATATCCACTCTTATCAAAGGGAAACTTTCCGCCCCGCTTTCCTCTCTGTCGATGATAACCTGCTCGCCCTTTCCAAACTCGGAAACGCCATCCAATAAAAAGGCGGTAAGCCTGTCCTTATTGCGTCTGAAAGACTCCTTCGTAAGAATATATGAATTGCAGACTGAAACCCCGTCAACTTCTTCACAGCGCTCCGACTGTATTTTAAGATAATATTTGCGAAAGGAAATATATTTTTTCCATTCTTCAAGCGTCCATATTGCTTGCTCCGGATGCGGCACGGGATAGCACTGCTTGCAGAGCATATAAATAAAATCATTCGTCAAAACCGGCTCGTATAGCTCTCTGCTCCCATAATCAGGCGCGTCGAAAGACTTACCGGTGTTTCGGTTTAGTATTGTCTTCTTTGTAAATGCGCAAAGCGCCTTACAACAAACTACTTTTTCACCAAATTTTACCACAGCGGTGTCGATAAGTTCTATTCCTTTGACCGTTACCGCCACAACACTGTCAAAGGTAAGATCTCCTATCAAAATCAAATCTGAATTTTTCGGAAGAAAATAATCGGCATAAAGATCATGCTCCGGTCTGATAACGATGTTATAAATACATTGCTTTCCGCGCTTGTTTGTTTTGATGTTACGATCGAACCCGGGTATAGATATGTAAAAACGCTTATCAACTTGTTCTGCAAGCACCCCCTGAATAAATGCCTGCAATGTATCCGGAGCGACAGAACCCAATTTCTTTTTCAGGTTTTTATACTGATCGCTTAAAGATTCGGTGTAAAAATCATCCCAATTTTTACTCCCTGACTGTAAATTTTCCGCAAAATTCAAATACAGATACGCCATGTCCATTACCCTCTTTTTGTCGTGCTGCGATACTTTGCAAAAATATCAAGATAGTCCAAAAACTCTTTCATCTCTGCCGATGTGGAACCATCCGTAATAGCGGAAAGTTTATCGAACAACACTGTGCGCGTAAACTCATCCATACCTTTGAACTTTTCAAGTTCGGCAGCCTGCCGCCTCAACGATGCGTTCTCCTGCATAAGAGCCTGATTTGTTGCCGTCAATTCTTCTATTGAAGATAGTTCTTCCCTTTTGCCCTTTATGCTTTCGTTCAAAATACTTGATATCCTCGCAACATACCCCGCCAGGATATCCGGATCGGACTCGTCCAGAACGAGCGCAAGTTCATCTTCATTTTCTTTCCCGAAGAGGTAAAATATCTTATATTGCTTGTCCTTAGGTATGTCCGAAAACTTCTCCAGATTGCGGTAATTGTATATCGTTGCCTTCGACACATCTAAATATTTGACTAAATCTGTTACATTGATAGAAAATTTTGTAACAAGTCGCTCAAAAATCTTTGACGGCATGATTTGTTCTCCTTGGCATATACTGATTTTATTATACAACAAACCACATTGGCAGTCAATAGCATATTCTAAATTCGTCTAAAAAAGCTTAAAAATGAAATCACTGACGATTTTTTACATTTTAAATAGACTAATTTATCTTGTCAAATAAGCAAACCATAGCATGAGTAATACTGTTTTAGAATACTTGCTTTACAATGATTTACTGCTCCACGACCGATACCGAGTTCGACACAGACTGTCAGTTGATGCTTGCCATTTATATATCAATTAAGGACGGCAAGTTAAAACTTTAAAAATCGCAGCGTTACTAAAAACTAAATTGTGTTTGCTGCTTTTATAATCTCTGAATTGTATGACCATTTTCACGCAATAGCCGAAAAAAAAACACAGGACGGTTTACATCTATATATTCAAAATTAGTCGTGCGGAAGTCAACGGAACAAAGAAAAATCGTTGCGTACAAGGCGCGTAAAACGGCTTGCTGGGCAGCAAAAAAGCCGAGCAAGGAACTTTCCTTACTCGGCTCTTAAAGTCTTTCTATTGGCGTTTTAAGCAACGATTTTGCGGCCGTTGACGTCCGCGAGGACTGTGCTACCCTCAGCCACCCGAAAAAAGGCAATTCGGAAGGGATAATCGAACTGAAACATAAAGAAAAAACGCAACCTAAACCGATATTCGATTTAGGTTGCGTATGGTGCACCGTAAGGAATTCGAATCCCTAGCCTTTGGTTCCGTAGACCAACGCTCTATCCAGTTGAGCTAACGGTGCATTATCGCTTCAAAGCCTACTTATTATATAAAATACAGGGCTGTTTGTCAAACAGTTTTGGTTTACTTTTCCCACAAAAAATAAAATTTGTGAGTGTGGATAACCTATGCGATTTATCCACATTTTAAGTGGATAACACGTTGGATAAGTCGGTAACGCCGGTTAAGCAACGGCAAAGTTATCCACAATTTATGAACAACGGCCGTTATTTACGCCGTTTCGGACATCTTTTTACAATTTTTTTTACGCCGTTGTTAAAAAGTTATCCACTTCAGGTTATCCACACGCAGGGCCCGGCGCACCGCCCGGTTGCCCCGACGGACGCGCATCTTGACACGAAACAAAAATAACGCTTGACAACTGATATTTATTATGATATTATAATGATATCAAATATGTATCTTTTAAGGAGGGTACTTTACAATGACGGAAAAAATCATCAACAAAAGGCCGAACGGCATGCTTGCGCTTGTGCTGCTGATAATTGCATACATAGCGGCGATAGTCCTGGCCGTGCTGTGCGGACTGGGGCTGGAAAACGAGGGCGCTCTCGGCACCCTTTACGGCATAGGCCTGGCAGTGTTTGCCGTTTACCTCATCGTGGGCTGGCTGCTGTTCGGCGGGCTTAAGACGCTTAAGCCGCAGGAAGCGCTGGTGCTTACTCTGTTCGGCAAATACTACGGCACGCTGAAGGGCGAAGGCTTTTACTGGGTGAACCCCTTCTGCCAGGCGTTCAACCCCGCGGCAAAGACCAAGCTGGGACAGAGCGGCGACGTTACCACCGAAAAGGGCAGCGCAGCGACACAGTCGGCGGGCGGCATGAAAATTTCGCTTAAAGTGATGACTCTTTCCAACGCAAAGCAGAAGATAAACGATTGCCTTGGCAACCCAGTGGAGATAGGAATCGCCGTTACGTGGCGCGTGACCGACACGGCCAAGGCGGTGTTTGCCGTGGATAACTACAAGGAGTTCCTCTCCCTTCAGTGCGACACGGCGCTGCGCGACATAGTGCGCATATACCCCTACGACGTGGCGCCCAACGTAGACACGACGGGCGACGGACTTGCCGACGACGGCAGTCTGCGCGGCTCGAGCGAGGTAGTCGTAAAGCGCATACGCGACAAGATCCAGGAAAACGTTAAGATCGCGGGGCTGGAAATAATAGAGGCGCGCATAACCTACCTTGCGTACGCGCCCGAAATCGCGGCCGCGATGCTGCAGCGCCAGCAGGCTTCGGCGATAATCGACGCGCGCAAGATGATAGTGGACGGCGCCGTGGGAATGGTGGAAATGGCGCTGGAGCGGCTGAGCGAAAACCACACCGTAGAGCTTGACGAAGAGCGCAAGGCGGCGATGGTATCCAACCTTTTAGTGGTGCTGTGCGGCAACAAGGACGCCCAGCCCGTGGTGAACAGCGGGTCGATCTACTGACGGACATTACGGCATTGACCCGAGCATATATGGGAAATAACGACAATTTGTGAGCAGACGGGCGCGGCGCGGAGGCACAAAAAACACAGCGCACGGCAGTAAGGACAGGCGTATGGAAAGAGAAAAGGACAACGCAAAAAAACAGATACCCCTGCGGCTTTCGGGCAAACTGTACGCAGAGTTGGCGCAGTGGGCAGCCGACGACTTCCGTTCGGTGAACGGGCAGATAGAGTATCTTCTGACTGAGTGTGTGAAAAAGCGCAAAGGCAGAAAAGACGACTGACCGCACCGCCGTATCGGCCCGCATATATGCCGCGACAAACGTAAAAAAGCTCCCATTGCGGGAGCTTTTTGCTTTTACTGTTTGCCGACGTTCCTGCCGTAGACCGCCGAGGCGGTGCCGGAGTAGCGCGACATCTGTTCGCAGTTTTTAAGGAGCACGGTGTCGTCGAATTCGGCGAGCTTTTTCTGCTGTTCGCGGCTGAGGCCCTTGGGTATCTCCACCTCCACCGTGACGTACAGGTTGCCCGTGCCGTTCACCGTCTTTACGCCCTTGCCTCGGATACAGAAGCGCGTGCCGCCCGCCGTGCCCGCCGGCACGGAATACTCTATCATGTCGTCTATGCCGGGGACGAGTATCTTGCCGCCGCACACCGCCGTCTTGTAGGAGATGGGCACGGTGACGAACAGGTCCTTATCCTCCCTGCGGAGCAGTTTGTGCGGCTCTATCCTGAAATGAATGTACAGATCGCCCGGTTCGCCGCCGTTTGCCGCCGCCTGGCCGAAGCCGCGCTTCCTTAAAGAACTGTCGCCGTCGACACCGGCGGGAATGTTTACGGTGAACTTTGTCTCCACCTTTTTATAGCCCCTGCCGCCGCAGTCGGGGCACTTGTTTGTTATCTTGCGGCCCGTACCGCCGCAATCGGGGCAGGCACCCACCTGAATGGTGCGGCCGAACATGGTGTCGACCTGGGTGCGTATCTTGCCCGTGCCGCCGCAGCGCGAACACTTTGCAAAGTCGGTGCCGCCGCGCGCGCCCGTGCCCGCGCACGAGCGGCAGGGTTCGTTGCGGGTGTAAGCTATCTCTTTGGTGCAGCCCTTGATGGCGTCGAGGAAGGAGAGCTTTACGGTGAGCTCTATATCCGCGCCGCGCGCAGGCCGCGACGAGGCGCGCGCGCCGCCGAACCCGCCGCCGAAGATCGAGCCGAAGATATCTTCGAATCCGCCGAAGCCCGAATCGGAGAAGCCCGAAAAGCCGGAGAAACCTCCGCCGTTGCCGCCGAATCCTCCGCCCATGTTGGGGTGTTCGAGCTCGAAGTCGTACTGCTTGCGCTTCTGCTCGTCAGAGAGCACGGCATTGGCCTCGTTGACCTCTTTGAACTTTTCGGCCGCCTCTTTGTCGCCGGGGTGGAAATCGGGGTGATACTGCTTTGCAAGTTTGCGGTATGCGGATTTTATCTCGTCCTGCGTGGCGTTTTTGGATACGCCGAGGACATCGTAATAATTCTTCTTTTCTGCCATTGAAATGTACCTTAAAGTCTGCGTCTGTAAACAGACGCCATGAACCGGGTGCCATATATGCCGCAACTATTGCAGCACAAAGACAACTTTGGTTTAACGCTGCACGGCGCACGGAGAAAACTACCTTCCCCCGTGCGCCCGCGAAATATTTACTGTTTTGACTGCCTGAGCATATCGGAACGGCCGCCCGGGGCGGATCGCCCATACGCCTCCCGCATCGTAACATAGTTACGGGCAAGACAGGCGCGTGCACGGAAAACCCGTGAACATTTTCAGCTGTGCTGCGAGAACTCCGTACCGTCATCCCCGCCGCCGTTGCCGTCGTTGTTCCCGGCAGCGCCCTGGGCCTGCTGATAGATCTTGGCGATGACGGGCTGGATCTTCTGCGTGAGCGTTTCGCTTGCCGCCTTTATCCTGTCGTTGTCGCCCGATTCGAGCTCGGTCTTTGCAGACGCGACGGCGTCTTCTACGGTGCGCTTATCCTCTTCGGAGAGCTTGTCGCCCGCCTCTTTCACCGTCTTTTCGAGGCTGTCTATCATGCTTTCGAGGTTATTCTTGTTATCGACGGCCTCTTTGCGCTTCTTATCCTCTTCGGCGTAGCGCTCGGCGTCCTTTACCGCCTTGTCGATATCCTCTTCGGAGAGGTTGGTAGAGGCAGTTATGGTGATGTTGGTGGACTTGCCGGTGCCGAGGTCCTTTGCCGTTACGTTTACTATGCCGTTGGCATCGACGTCGAAAGTCACCTCTATCTGAGGAACGCCGCGGGGTGCCGGAGGTATATCGGTGAGCATGAACCTGCCGAGCGACTTGTTATCCTTGGCGAACTTCCTTTCGCCCTGAAGCACGTTGATCTCTACGCCGGGCTGATTGTCTGCCGCGGTGGAGAACACCTGGCTCTTCTTTACGGGGATGGTGGTGTTGCGCTCGATGAGGGGCGTGGATACGCCGCCGAGCGTTTCGATGCCGAGGGTCAGAGGCATTACGTCGAGAAGAAGAACGTCTTTAACCTCGCCCGAAAGCACGCCGCCCTGAATGGCCGCGCCGATTGCAACGCATTCATCGGGGTTGATGCCCTTGAAAGGCTCTTTGCCGGTAATCTGCTTTACCTTGTCGAATACGGCGGGAATACGCGTTGAACCGCCGACCATTATAACCTTATTGATATCTGCATACGTAAGGCCCGCGTCCTGCATTGCCTTGCGCATAGGCTCTACCGTGCGCTCTACCAAGTCGGAAGTGAGCGAATCAAACTTCTGCCTCGACAGGTCGTAGTCGAGATGCTGGGGAGCGCCGTCTACCACCGTTATGAAGGGCAGGTTGATGTTGGTGTTGGTCATGCCCGAAAGCTCGATTTTGGCCTTTTCGGCCGCCTCTTTGAGCCTCTGCATAGCCATCTTATCCTTTGAAAGGTCTACGCCGGTATCCCTTTTGAAGTTTTCTACCAACCAATCAATAATCTTGTTATCGAAGTCGTCGCCGCCGAGGTGGGTATCGCCGTTGGTGGCAAGCACTTCGAACACGCCGTCGCCTATTTCGAGTATGGATACATCGAACGTACCGCCGCCGAGGTCGTAGATCATGACCTTCTGGCTGCCCTCCTGCTTGTCGAGGCCGTATGCAAGCGCCGCCGCAGTGGGCTCATTGATTATACGCAGCACGTTGAGGCCGGCTATCTTGCCCGCGTCCTTGGTGGCCTGGCGCTGAGAGTCGTTGAAGTATGCGGGGCAGGTGATGACCGCGTCGGTCACCTTGCCGCCGAGGTAGCTTTCGGCGTCCGCCTTGAGTTTGGAGAGGATCATGGCCGAAATTTCCTGAGGAGAATAGCCCTTGTCGATGTTGACTTTATAGGCTTCGCCCATGTGCCTCTTTATAGAGATGACCGTCTTGTCGGGCTGAGCTACGGCAAGCCTCTTTGCCGCCTGGCCGACTATACGGGAACCGTCCGCCTTGAAAGAAACTACCGAAGGCGTAGTCCTGCTGCCTTCGCTGTTGGGGATGACGACGGGTTCGCCGCCCTCCATTACCGCCACGCACGAGTTGGTCGTGCCGAGGTCTATACCAATAACCTTTCCCATAATCATTATCTCCTTACTTAATATTTCACAAATTTTCCGTGCCGGTGACGCACGAAAAACAGGGTCTTTCTGCGGCGGGAAACCCGCCTTGAAACATTATTTGTTTTTAAGCGCCGCTTTACGCGGCGCGCTGATACCTAGATACGCGGTGCGTTAAGTTCGCAGAAACAGGCAAGACGCGGAGCGCGGGGAAAACCTGAGGGAGTTTACTTTTGCGTAAATGACCGAAGGTTGCCGCAGCGCGACAAAGTATTGCGACGTTTATGCGGGCTTAACCCGTTACCGAGACCTGCGCAAACCTTATGATCTTCCCGTTCTGCCTGTACCCCTTTTTGAGCACGAGCTTTACGGTGTTGGGCTGTTCGCCCTCGCCGCAGGGGACGTTCATGACCGCCTCCGCCACCGTTTCGTCGAACGCGTCGCCTGCTTTGAGCGGCACTTCCTCCACGCCGAGCGAGGCAAGTATGGCGTTGAAATTTTTGATTATCTTGTCGATGCCCGCCCTTGTGGCGTCGTCCTTTGCGGAATCCAGCGCATAGCCGAAGGTGTCGGATACAGGCAGCAGCTTGAGTATAGCCTCCGCCTTGCCGGCCTCGTAGGACTGCGAAGCCTGGGTAAGCGTGCGCTTGCGGTAGTTATCGTACTCCGCGGCGACCGAATACCACTTGCGCTTGTAGTCCTCGGCGAGCGCCTGCGCCTTTTCGAGCTCGGAAGGTTCCTTGGGCTGTTCGGACTGTTCGGCTGCGGGCAGCTCCTTATCGGCCGCGGGCAAGTCCTGTTCGGGCTGTTCGCCCTCTCCGGAAAGCACTTCTTCCTGCGCGGGCAGCTCTTCGGTTCCGGCCTGCGCCTTTTTGTTGTTTTTCTTTTTATCTTCTTCGTCGTTGAACATCTGAGAATTATCTCGCTTTTTTGTTTACAGTAATAATATAAACAACGCCGTGCGCCTTTAACCAAAAAATCACAAAAAATTTTGGCTCTCGCGCGCGTGCGCGTATTCATTTTGGTCGCGCGCGGGTGAATGCCGCTGAACGCAGTAACGCCGCGCGCATCAAGATGCGCGCGGCGTTGCCGGTATATGCAGTCTTCAGAATTTGAGCTGAATGCTTTCGTCGCTCTTCTGCTTGAGCGCCACGACCCTTACGGGGTCGAGCGGCGGGTTGCGCTTGAGCTTTTTGCCCTTGGTCACCCTGTTTTCGATGGAGATATCCTCCGTGTTCAGCTCCGCCACCGAGCCATCGGAATTTATCACCGCCAGCGTGTAAGGTATGGTGACGTAGTCGGCAAACAACAGGCGTCTGCAATCCTTTACGTCGGCAATTATGACGCCCTTGCAATTGCGCCCTATGGGGTCGATGAGCGAGGATATCACGCGCTTGAAGCCGCCCGCGGCAGTCACCACCACTATTTCGCCCTCGCCGTTTATCTGGGTGGCAAAGATACACTCGTCGCCGCCCGCAAGCGCCATGCCGCGCACGCCGCCCGCGACCCTGCCCTGAACGGGAACGTCGTCCTTTACGGCGTTGAGCGCAAGCCCCGAACGGCTGACGAAAAACAGTGTGGAGAACTCGTCGGTATCGTAAGTTTCGACGCCTATGACCTCGTCGCCCTCCTTGAGCTTGATAGCCTGATAGTAGCCCTTGTTGAGGCTGTATTCCGCCCACGGCGTGCGCTTTATCATGCCCTGGCGGGTGAAGAACAATACGTCGCCCCTGAGCTCTTCGCGCGTGAACAGCTTTACGGCACGCTCGCTTTCGAGCGCGTCGGGGCAGATCTCGTGCAGCGACAGGGGCGCGGCGCGGTAGTCGGAAGGATCCTGGTCCTCGAGGTCGATATACACGCAGTTGCCCATGTCGGTAAAGCACATGAGGCGGGCGTCAGAGCCCGAGAATACAGCCTGCACGTACATGGCGGAGAGCTTTGAACTTGTGAGCGGCTTTTTGAATTTTGCGGCAAATTCGCCCTTTTCGGTAAACTTAACCTTGCCGTCGGCGGTCACCGAAACAGCCCACTCCGTAACGGCGCGCTTGATATCCTCGCGCTTGACGTATATCTCGCCCGTGGAGGTGATTATCTGCGAACGGCGCGGATCGGGGTACTTCTTTTTGATCTCGAGCAGCTCGCATTTTACCGTCTCCATCTGCATGGCCTTATCGCCCACAAACTTTTTGAGGTAGGCTATGCGCTTTTCCAGTTCGGCGAGCTCCTGTTCGAGCTTGGTGACCTCGAGCTTGGCAAGGCGCGCCAGCCTGAGATCGAGTATGGCCTGCGCCTGCCTTTCGGAGAGGGAGAACGCCTCCATGAGTTTGCGGCGGGCGTCGGGAGTGCTTTCGGCATTCTTGATGATGCGCACCACCTCGTCGATGTTGTGCACGCCTATTATCAGGCCCTGCAATATGTGCTGGCGGGCGAGCGCCTCTTTGAGCTCGAACTTTGCCCTGCGCAGCACGACGAGGCGCTGATAGTTCACGTAATACCTTATTATGTCGAGCAGCCCGAGCTGCTGTGGCTTGCCGCCCGCTATCGCCACCATGTTTATGCCGAAGGTGCATTCGAGGTCGGTATATCTGAGCAGCAATGCAAGTATGGCGTCGACGTCCGCCTCCTTTTTGCAGGTTATCACGGCGCGCATGCCCGTTCTGTCCGATTCGTCCACTATATCGGTTATGCCGGCAAGCTGCTCCTTTTTGTCCTCTTTGAGCAGCATTATCTTGCGCAGAAGCTCTGCCTTGTTGGTCTGGTAGGGAAGTTCGGTGATGACTATCAGTTTTTTGCCGCCCTTGTCGGTCTCCACCGAATATTTGGCGCGCAGCGTTATCTTGCCCTTGCCCGTTTCGTATGCCTGAACGAGTTCGTTGGCTATTATGTATCCGCCGGTGGAAAAGTCCGGCCCGGGGATTATGGTCATCATATCTTTAAGCGATATGCGGGGATTATCTATATAGGCGCACACGCCGTCGATAACTTCGCCGAGGTTGTGTGTGGGTATGTTGGTGGCAAGCCCCACCGCAATGCCGTTTGCGCCGTTGACCAGAAGGTTTGGGAAACGCCCGGGCAGGATGTCGGGCTCCAGCAGGCTGTCGTCGAAGTTGAAGGAAAAGGGCACCGTCTCCTTGTCGATGTCGCGCAGCAGCTCCATGGCGAGCGGCTCCAGCCTGGCCTCGGTATAGCGCATCGCCGCGGCGGAGTCGCCGTCGACCGAACCGAAGTTGCCGTGGCCGTTGACGAGCGTCATGCGCATGTTGAAGGGCTGCGCCATGCGCACCATGGCGTCGTAGACCGAGCTGTCGCCGTGGGGGTGATATTTGCCCATGCAGTCGCCCACTATGCGCGCCGACTTTTTATGCGGCTTGTCGGGCGTGAGGCCCATCTCCATCATGGTGTAGAGTATGCGCCGCTGAACGGGCTTCAGTCCGTCCTCCACACGGGGCAGCGCCCTGTCGAGAATGACGAATTCGGCATAGGGCAGCATAGACTGCGGCATGACGTCCTCGATCGGGGTGACGAACACGTTGCCCTGCGGTATGAATGTCTGAAAATTTCCGTCGTTTTTCTTAGCCATAACAGACCCTTAATCGTAAAAATCGCCCTGCGTGCCCTTGCCCTCTTCCTTGAAGTGCACCTTTTCTATGAAGCCGTCCACCTTGTTGAAGTTGGCGTTTTCGTTTAGGAACTCCTTCCTGCCTTCCACCTTGTCGCCCATGAGCATGTCTATCACCCTGCCCGCCTCGGCAATGTCCTCTATCGTCACCTGGATAAGGTTGCGCGTGGCGGGGTCCATCGTGGTCTCCCACAGCTGCTCGGCAGACATCTCCCCCAGGCCCTTGTAGCGCTGGATCTGATATCCCTTGCCGACTTTTTTTATCTTTTCGTCCAGCTCCTTGTCGTCATAGGCGTATTCCACGACGTCCTTTTTATACACCTTGTAGAGGGGCGGCATGCCGATGTACACGCAGCCCGCCTTTATAAGGTCGCACATGTACTTGAAAAAGAATGTGAGCAGTATGCAGCGTATGTGCATGCCGTCCTGATCGGCATCGGAGAGGATTATCACCTTTTTGTAGCGCGTCTTTTCCACGTCAAACGACTTGCCGAAGCCCGCGCCTATCGCCGAGATGAGCGTCTTGAGCTCCTCGTTCTGCAATGCCTGCAACGCGCTCTTCTTCTGCACGTTGAGCGGCTTGCCGCGCAGCGGAAGTATGGACTGGAACTGCCTTACGCGCGCCTGTTTTGCCGTGCCGCCGGCGGAGTCGCCCTCGACTATGAACAGCTCGTTGCGCTCGGGGTCGCGCCCGGAGCACGCCGCGAGTTTTCCCACGAGGTTCAGGCCGTCGTTTTCCGACGCGGCCCTTGCGACGTCGCGCTCGTGGCGGTGCTTTATCCTGTCGTCTGCGGCAAACTTGGCCTTGCGCGCTATCTCGTCGAACGACGCCTTGTTGCCGCGCGACTCCATCAGCTTTTTCAGCCCCTCCTGCACCACCTGCTCGACGACGGGGCGCACCTCGGGATTGCCGAGCTTGGTCTTGGTCTGGCCCTCGAACTCCACATTGTTCATCTGCAAGGTGAGCACGGCGGTGAGGCCCTCCTTTACGTCGTCGACGATGAACGGCTGATCCTTGGCTTTGAGAAAGCCGTTTGCGCGGGCATATTCGTTGACCGCCTTCAGGAGTCCGCTGCGGAAGCCCGTCTCGTGATAGCCGCCCTCGACGGTGGCTATGTTGTTTACGAAGGAGTACAGACTCTCCGTGTCCTCTTTGGTGTGCTCTATGGCGAACTCCACCTTTATTTTCGAGGGCGCAAAACCCTTTATGGTTATATCCCTTATCGCCGAATAGTAGAGCGGCGCGGCATACGCCTTGGTCTTGCCCTCGTTGAGGTATTCCGCGAAGTCCACAAGCCCGCCGTCGTACTTGTAGGAGACGGGCTCGCGTGCGGGCAGTTTTTCCTTTATCTGTTCGCCGTCTTCGCCCTCTCGGGTGCGGTAGAGCACGCGCTCGTCTTCGAAGTTGATGCGCACGCCCTTGTTGAGGAAGGCGAGCTCCTTGAGGCGCTTTGCGATGGTGTCGTAGTTCCACTCCACCGTTTCGAACACCCTGTCGTCCGGCATGAACCTCACGAAGGTCCCGCGCACGCCCGCCTTTGCGCCCGTATCTTTGAGCGGGCCGTCGGGCACGCCGCACAGCCACTTCTTGTTCTTTGGATCATACGCGGAGGTGAAGCGCATCTTATAGACCTTGCCGCGGCACACCTCCACTTCCAGCCAGCGCGAAAGCGCGTTGGTGACCGATGCGCCCACGCCGTGCAAACCGCCCGAAAAAGCGTAGTTACCCTCGTCGAACTTGCCGCCCGCGTGCAGTTTGGTGAATATGAGCTCCACTCCCGAGATGCCCGCCTTTTTGTTTATGTCGGTGGGCATGCCCCTGCCGTTGTCCTGCACCGAGGCCGAACCGTCCTTCCACAATTTTACGGAGATCTCGTCGGCGTAGCCGTTGGCGGCTTCATCTATGGCGTTGTCCACTATCTCCCACAATATGTGATGCAGGCCGCGCACGCCCGTGGAGCCGATGTACATGCCGGGGCGCACCCTGACCGCCTCAAGCCCTTCCAATATTTTAAGGTCGTCCGCATCGTATCTTCCGCCGCTTTTAACTGCCATATCCTTTGTTTCTCCGCTTACGTCATATCTGGATTAAAAACTGATGTTTCTCATTCAATTATACCATATATTGTGGCCGATTGCAAGGCATAAGACAATATTTTATGATACAGACTTTCAATTTACCGCCCGTTTTTTTCAGTGGCGGCGCACAAAAAAATTCCCGCCTGACGACGGGAATTTTTATGCCGCGAGGGCAATATATCTGATTTTACTTATCCGACTGCTCTTCGGAGCCGTCCTTCTTTTTGCGGCCGACGAGGAGCACGACCACTATGCCCGCTGCGGCGACGCCGGCAACGCAGAACAGAACTATGGAAGCAACGTTGTCCTGCACCCACGTGTCCTCGCCGTAGAGGGGCTCGGCCGCGGCCGAAACGCTTATAGCCATTGTGCTGTACAGGGGCTTGGTGTTGAACGTCTTGTCGACGGCCTCCATCCTTATGAGGTAGAACGCGTTGTCGTCCTGCGGGATGAAGCTGAGCGAATCGGGATCCCATTCATAGTCGTGATACAGCTCGTATTCGGGATCGGTGAGTTCCAGCTCGTCCATGGGCACGATCAGTTCGAAGTACTTGCTCATGTCGGCATCGGCGAGCATCGACGCGGCGTCCCTGAGGAATTCAGAGTACGTAATCGTGTTTCCGCCCTCTCCGCTGTTGTAATAGGCGTAGCGGTCGAACTTATACAGCGTATAGGTTATGTTGTAGTTGGATTTGAGGCCGGTAACTTCAAAGTCGGGGGCATTGTAGGTGGTGCCCACGAAGCCTATCTCCTGGCCCTCGGGGTCGGTGACTTCAAGGCCGCCGTAGTTTACTTCGAACCCGAATACGGGAGCGTAGTCGGCAAGGTCGCTCTTGGCGGGGTCGGAGAGCAGGTCGGTGAGTTCGCTCGCCGCGAAGGTGACGGGATCGCCGTCCTCGTCGAGGTAATACATTTCGTTCCCTGCCGCGTCGGTGGCGTAGATTGCGAACCTGTAGATACCGTCGTCTTCAAGCTCGATGGCGAGCTCGTTATAGTCGAGCGAAGTGCGCGATCCGCTGCTGCCGCTTATATAGTAGATGGAAAACTGCATGTCGCGGTAGCCGGTGATGTTGTCGCTTATGAAGCCTTCGAACGATGGCAGATAGAAGTAGTTGCCGTCGCCCGCGCGCGCCTCCTGCTCCTTGATCGCCTCGTCGACGAGCGCCTGATAAGCTGTGCTCACCTCGTCAATACTATCGGTGTAGGTGTAGCTTGCGCCCTGCTTATCGTCGGTAGCCCTTATAAATTGATAATTGTCGCCGCCTGAGGTGACGCTGCAAAGATATTCGTCGGGAACATACCATTCGAGGAATACCTCGTCGGTGTTCCTGTTGGTGCCGGTCGCGTCCTGAACGGTGATGTATACCTTTACGAGGCACTCGGTGGTGTAATCGGTGACGTTATCGTCCACTCCCTCCGGAAGGTAGGCGCCCGAAACCTTGATGATGGGCGCGACGTCGCCGCTCTTTATCTCTTTGAAATAGCCCGCGTCGGTCGTGTCGTTGAGGTTGCCCGCGCTCTGCTGGCTGTTTTCGAGCACATAGTAGTTGACGGTGGAGCGGGGGTTGGTCGCAAACATGTCCACCACGGTATAGTCTATCTCGAGCGAACGGCCGAACCTCAAAGTGGTGACGTCCTCATTGAGGCAGATGACGGGAGCGACGTCGTCGGATATCTGACGGTTGGTGTCGCCCACAAGCTCGAAGCTCTGGCCGTTGAAGTTGTATATCGCCACGGTGAGCGGCTCCTCCTGCCCCTCGCCGAAGGTCGCGCTGTAAGTGAGCGGCGTCACCGAAGTCGAGGACGAGGACGAAACATAGTCGGCATACGTGCCGCCGATGTTGGTGAACTCGCCGTTTACCGTCGCGCTGCCGTCGCTTACGGTCACGTCGTACACGCCCTTTTCATATCCGGTGAAGGAGAGCGTTATGTGCGCGGAGCCGTCGACAACGTTGTCGTCCGCGGAGGTTATCTGCTCTATCACGGCAGACCTGTCGGCCTCCTCTTCGGGCAGCGGATCGCCTATGGATACGTGGAGGGCGCCTTCGGCGTCGGCCACGAAGATGACGAAGTTTTCGGTCACCTTGTCCTCCGTCTGCGTGTACTGCTGGCTCTGGAACTTTATTGTGAACGTCTCAAAGTTTACGTCGGCAAACGAAAATTCGGTGGAGAGCCAGCCCTCCTGCCCCGCGGGGGTGGGATTGCCGTCTTCGTCCTTCACGGAAGAGAACCAGTGATAGGCGAGGTCCTTGCGGTAAGTTATGGCGCTGTCGTCATCGGCAAACACGAAGGATGTGAAGTAGCTGTCGCCCTCTTCGTACTCCCCGATCTCGGCCTGGTTGGCGGTGTAGAAGAAGTTGCCGCCGTTGAGGGATATGTCCCTTGCGGCAGACGCGGTCATGGTGCCGCCGAGCAATGCCGCCGCTGAGATTATCGCCGCCGCCGAAACAGTGGCGAGCGCCGCTATGGATATTTTCCTGTTCTTGGTCATATTCGGCTCCGAAAATGATTGTTCTTTGTGTATGCTGCGCCGCAAAACCGTGCGGGAGAACTGCATGCAGCTTCCGCCTTTTTGCGGCTTACCCGTTAAGTTTACTATTAAAAAAAGTATTTGTCAAACGCTTTTGTTTGCGCCCGGCAAATACTTTTCAATTTTTCACAAAACATTGACAAGAATGCGCGTTCGGGCGGCCGTTCAGCCGCCGATCTTTATATCGAACAGCTTCCACGGCGCCTCCGAAAGGGGAGGTTCGGCCATGAACCGCAGCTTTTCGCCGGTGACGGGATGGGGGAAAGCGAGCGAATACGCCCACAGCGCCAGCCTGCCCTTTACGGCGCGTTCGCCGCCGTAGCGCATGTCGCCGTAGACGGGCGCGTTGACCGCCGCCGTCTGGACCCTGATCTGATGCGTCCTGCCGGTGTGCAGCTTGATCTCGGCAAGACTGAGCCCGCGCGCCTCCTGCAATATGTTATAGTCGAGCGAGGCGAATTTTGCGCCCTCCTCCGTCTGCGTGCAGACGTACACCATGTTATTGACGGAGTTCTTGCGCAGGTAGTTTTCCAGCGTGCCGCTCTTTCTGTTGAACGTGCCGCAGAGCACGGCGAGGTACCTCTTTTCGAACCCGCCTCCGCGCAGCTGTTCGGAGAGTCGGGCGGCCGCCTTGGAGGTCTTGGCATACACCATCACTCCGCCCGTGGGCCTGTCCAGCCTGTGCACCAGCCCGAGGAACACGTTCCCGGGCTTCGCATACTTCTCCTTTATGTAGCGCTTCACGCAGTCGAAGAGGTTGTCGTCGCCGCTCTCGTCGGGGCAGCAGGCAATATTCTGCGGTTTGAGCACAACTATTATGTGGTTGTCTTCATACAGGATCACAAGTTCTTCGTTGGTCATATCCGATACCGTAATTGTGTGATTTGTGCCCGCTGAAAGGGGCATATGTGGCGGTGAATTGCGATATATCCGCCCGCGCGTCAGAAGGCGGCAAGGCCGCTCGCCCCGCACGGCAGGCAGATGCCCTCGTCGGTGGGCAGCCCAAGCTCGTAGGCGTCGGTGCGCGCCGACCGATCTTTCAGAGCGATGGAGAGGATGTTCTTTATCACCGCGGGCTGCAGCCCCGTGGTGTAACTGTTCACGAGCACGAACAGCGGGTTTTCGCAGAGCACCTGCGAGCAGGTACAAACAAAGTCGAAGATGTCGTCCTCTATCTTCCATATCTCGCCCGAAGGCCCCCTGCCGTAGCTGGGAGGGTCCATTATTATCGCGTCGTAGCGGTTGCCGCGGCGGATCTCCTTTTTCACGAACTTGAAGCAGTCGTCAACTATGTAGCGTATGCCGCTCTCTATACCGGAAAGACGGGCGTTCCTTCCCGCGCGCTCCACCATGCCCCTGGCCGCGTCGACGTGCGTCACCAGCGCGCCGCTCTTTGCGCACGCCACAGAGGCGCCGCCCGTATATGCAAACAGGTTGAGCACCTTTACCTGCCCTTCGGGCGAGGCGGCGAGGCGGCCTTCGATGAGCCTGCGCATGCCGTCCCAGTTGGCGGCCTGTTCGGGGAACAGCCCCGTATGTTTGAAACCCATCGGCTTTACGACAAATTTAAGATCGCGGTAGCCGACCTGCCATTCTTCGGGCATGGGCCTGCGGTATTCCCATCCGCCCCCGCCCTTTGCGCTGCGGCGGTATACGGCGTTTATGCCCTCGTACGCATACAGATCGCGCGAGGAACGCCATATCACCTGCGGGTCGGGGCGCAGCAGAACGACGTCGCCCCAGCGTTCGAGCTTCATGCCGTCGCCCGTTGCGATTATTTTATAGTCCTTCCATCCGTCCGCGATTTTCATGTGCAGAATTATATAATATTTCGCAGCAAAAGTAAAGTAAAAAGCCGCCGCTGTACGCAGGGCGCAAAAAAATGGGCGGCGGGCCGCAAGCATGCGTCCCGCCGCGCCTTCAGATGTACTGATAGAGCACGTTATAGAGCGTGGTGTAATACATTCCGAGGTAAGCTTTGGCGGTCTCGTCCGCCGTGTAGACGGCGAGCCGTTCGGCGGGGTCGGCTATCGCCATGTAATAACTGCGCACGATCTGGTATCGGTCGAGATAGGAGAGCGAATAGTCGACTATGTAACCGGCCTCGCCGCCTGAAGGCGGATCGTCACCGTCGTCGCCGGTGGGCACGTTGAGCGACATGTTGTAGATGAGGTCGTCGCGTATTATGTCCACCCGGCGCTCGCATTCGGCCTCCAGCTCCCCGCACTTGTCCTCGTACACGCCCGAGCCGAGCATGCCGTTGGTTACGGTTATGTTGTAAAACGTCTGCTTGTCGCGCGCAAGCTCCGCCGTCAGCTCGTCTTTTTCGCGCTGGGCTGAACGCAGCAGCCTCATCTGCACGGTGGAGAGAGCTATCAGCTCGTCCTGCGTAAGTTCGATTATGTCGAATTGCATATATGACCTCCCTTCAGCCGCGTGCGGCGAAGCACGCCGTTATCCCGCGCAGCGCGGAGCTTGTTTCGGCTGTAATTTCAAAAAAGCCGCCTTCCAGCCCCACCTTTACGCGGCCGCGCACATCGGTAAAGACGCGCGTCCTGCCGCCCGAAGTAACGGTCAGCTTTTCCGCCGCGCCGTTCACCTCTATTCCGTCGAGATACTTCACTCCGCTGCAGCCGAAGTCGGTCGCGCCGCTCTCCCACCTGCCCGTGCCGGCGGCGGCAAGCCTGAATATCTCGCCGCTTTTGTGAAAGAGCAGCTCTTCCGAGAGGCAGCAGCAATCGGCCGGCTCGTCTATGTAGCTCACGCTGCCGTCCCTGCCGTCTATGCAGGCTATCGCACCGCTGCCGTCGAGCTGCCCGCACACGAAATAGTCGCTGCCGACCGCGGCCGCGCATACGGGCGCGGAAAAGCCCTCCAGCCCGTCGGCTTCGAACCGTCTCAGCGTTCCGTCGTACGTCCACAGCCCCGACTGCGTGAAAAAGAACAGCTTGCCCGCGCACGCCGCCGCGGTGTCCTCTATAATCTCATCCGTGTCGGTATCGGTGTTTTCCAGCCTGAAATCCTCGGCGTCGCCATAGGCGCGCATTACGAACAGCCCCTTGCCGCACACGATATACAGCCGGTTGTCGCAGGATATCAGGCGCTTTATTTCCCCGCGCGAAGCGTCGACTTTTACGTAACCGGCGCCGTTCAGCCCGTATTCCCAGCCAAGCGCGTCGCCCGGCTGCGACCAGCGCACGGTATAGCGGTCGTCGTTGTCCACGGCGAACATGCGCGAATAGTGCAGCGCCGGCGCCACGAGGGCGGGGAGTTCGGCGAGCTGGGCGGAATTCGTCCTTATCTCCAGCGCCTTTACCCCGTCGACCGCCAGCATATAATTGCCGTCGTCGTATAATTTTACGAAATACGGCGGGACGGCAAATCCGCTGCTGAACATGAACATGGTGTTCACCGAGGCGGTCGAGCGGTATATCATGCTCCCCGAGGAGAGATAGAGGTCGCCCGAAGCAGAGACGACCATCCGCTTTGCCTCGGCCGGCACGCCCGCCGTCTGCACGGTCACGCGGGAAAAGGCGGGCACAAGGGCCCCGCCCGAGCGCCTCAGTCCGAACAGCCTGCCGGAAGCGAGCAGCTCGCGCCGCTGCGTCCGCACGCGCGAGAACCCGCTCATATCCACGCCCTCGCGGGGACCGGGCGCACCTTTTTATAGGGGCGGAAGCGCTCGATCTCGGCGCGGTAGCGCGCTTCCCAGTTTTCCGCCTCCTCATAGGCGCCCTCTATAAGGCAGTATTCCGAAGCCGCCCCGTAACCGAGCATGCGTTCGCCCACGGGATAGCCGTCGAAATCACTGTCGTCCGAAAGCTGTTTCTTCTGCGGGCAATAGGCATATTTTACGGTCGCCTCGCCGCCCTCCATCTCAAGATATTCGGGACATATGTTATATGCAACCGCTCTTTTGCCGCGGGTAACGGAGAGTATCCTGACGGGCATGCGCCCGAAAGAAGTATAGTAAATTTTGCCCTGCACGGGCGTAAAACTCTCTTCGCACGTCAGCGGGAAATATACGCGCGCAAGCTCGTCTTCGGCGGCGTTGAAACAGTGCAGCATGGCCTTCACGGCGTGCGAAAGCTCCCTGTCGTCCTCGTAATCGTCCGAATCTATGGCGTCGGCGGCGTCCTTTCTGCCCACGAGGCAGAGCGCCGTCTTCACAATGTCGGAAACGAGCATATTTTTACCTCCTCCGCGCGCGGGCAAAGCCCGCGCGCATGCATTAAGTTGTTTGGACCGGTGCGGCAGTATGCCGCGTGCTGCGCAGTTTTCAGGAAGCAAATCCCGTTATCTTCGCCTGGCCGCAGGGCTTTTTGCAGATAAGCTCGGCATACTTCACGAGCGTAGCGCTGTAAGCGGCCTTGCCGGGCACCTGCTTGAGTATCTTGCCGTCCTCATCCTCGAGCCATGCCCAGTCGCACAGCTGCGCAAGGCAGAAGTCGGCGGTGTTCACCAGATACAGCTCGTCGTCGCCGCAGTACTTGTCCGCCACCACGGGTATGCCGTCGAACATTATTGCGGGATAGCCGCCGGCGAGCATCTCGGTATTCACCTGCATGCGCGACTGTGCGAGCAGCTCGCCTATCTTTGCCCTGGTCTTGTACGAGCAAAGGATCATGTCGGGACGGTCGTTGTAGTACTGTTCGAGGTAGCCGATCTTTTCGGCTATCGCCTCTTCGGTGAGCGAGCTTACGGTGAACACGTTGGGCTTCAGGTAGCTTTCGGTGCTGCGCGTGACGCCGTAGATGTCGCCCGTGCCGAACAGCGCCGCAAAGCCCGTAAGTTCGTTGCCGTAGGCGCCGTGAACGTAGATATCCTTGCTTGCGAGCACGCCGGAGGGGGTGCTGCTGAGCGTTATGGTCTTGGTGGCGTAGTCTACCGAAGTGACGGTGATGTCCGTGCCGCCGTCGACTATGCCCGTGGAGCTGCGGATATCGACGTGCATGCCCTCGGAGAGCCTGCACGCCTCGTCCACCACGATGCCGTCTTCGGTGTCGGTTATGGTTGCAAGAAAGCCGTTGCCGTCGCCGTAGAGCATGCGCGAAAAGTTTGCCTTGGCGCTGGCGACCAGCCCCTCCATTTCGGCGTTGACAAGGTTCACGAACGCTCCCTCGGCGCTCTTCGAAGCCCTCATCGCCTTATCGGAGATCTCGATGGTGCCGTAGATGTTTTTGAGCGCGCCCGTAAGCGTTATGTACCTGTTCTTGCCTGCCGCGGGCAGGGCGCCGTCCTCCGTGCCTGCCATCACGCGCGAATTGTCGCCCCTCACGACGGCGACTTTTACTTCCTTGCCGTAAACTTCCGCGCTGTTCTTGTCGATGGCGGCGTAAAAGGGCGAAATGCCGTCCAACGCGGTCGTTACCGCGTCAAGGTAGTAGGTCTTGAGCGCCTTATCGGCGTTAGCTATTGTGATCAATTTTCAGTCCTCCGTGTCATTTTTGAGAAATTGCCGTGCGAGCCTGCCCGCTTCCTTTATGCTTGCAGGCTTGTTTTTGGGCGACGGCACCGCAACGCCGCCCGTCGCCATGGGTGCGCCCCTGCCCGAGCATACCGCCTTAAGATAGTCGGCGATTATGGCATTTTTTACCTCCTCGTCGCCGGCGGCCCGCTCGTACAGGCTGCGTCCGTCCTGCGCAGAAGAGGGCGCGGCGTCTTGCTGCGCATGCACCGCCTCCGCCTTGCTCTTCTCCTCCAGCTCCTTCAGCCTCTGGCTGCGTCGGGTGAACTCGGCCTCCAGGCTGGCGTACGCATTCATAAGGGCCTTTACGTCCTTGAACTTGCCGAGGCCTGCCGCAGCTTCCTTCTCCTCTTCCGCCTGCGCGGTGTCTGCCGTGCCTCTCTTCTCGTCCGTCAGGTTATCCATTACTTTTCCTCCTTCGATTTATCTTTATGCAGCGCGATATGCGCTTCCACCCGCTCCTCTTCGCCTGCGGGGCACCTGCCCGAAAGCAGGTATGCAGTGTGCCGCTCGATGTGCACGGCATGGTCGTCGTAATCTTTCACCGGCACCTCCCCGCTTGCAAACGCGGCGTTCTCCTCCTCCGCCCTGCGCGCATGCAGCTGCGCCAAGTCGTCCTCGGCAAACGAGCCGTAGCCTATATATTCCAGCGCCCTGTTGCGCGCCGCGCGTCCGAGCTTTCCGTCCTCGTCGCTGAGCAGGCCCCTGTCTATCAGCTCGTAGATGACGTTTCTGCGCTCTGCGGGAGTGAGGTTGACGTCGCCGTCCGATTCGAGCACGACGTCGTCGGCGGTGATTTCGCATCCCTTAAAACAGCGCATGCCGTCGCCCTCTCTTACCAGCCGCGTTTCGGTTGCAAACTGCCTGTAAAGGCGGAGTATGTGCCTGCCCACCTCTTTAAGCGCCTGCTTTATGCTTTCGTAACATACGTTCAGGCGGGCCTCGTCCTGTTCGACGAGCAACTGCAGGCCGGTTGCCGACGTCACCGAAGAAAAGGCATCGCCGTTCTGCGTGATGTCGCCCGTGCCCGATATGGCGGCAAACTCATCGCGCAGGGTCTCCTCCTCCCTCTCGAAAGCCTCCGGCAGGCTGCCCATGGTGAGCATTTCGGGCGGCTTTGAGCCCTGCCTGTAAATTATCACCTTGCCCGGGCGCAGACCGTCTTCCGCAAGGTCGTCGGCGTCCACCGAACCTTCCTCCACGGCTATTGTGCCCATGGATATGCGATTGAGAAACTCATGCTTGCGGTTGCGCACGGCGTTATAGGCTCGCTGTACGGGTATCATCCTCTCCACGACGCTCGTTCCGAAGAAGCTGCCGGCAAGCGGCATGCACGTCTGCTTGACGAACGGATAGCCGCGTATGCCGTTTACGCCGTTTTTATAGGGCAGCGCGCCGTCATAGAGCAGTCTGCCGCCCGCCACCACGGTGAACCGGCCGTCGCTGCGGGCCGCGCCGGGCCTTTCATAGCGCTCTATCAGCAGTTCGTAGCCCTCGGCAAGTTTTACGCCCAGCCTGTCGCCGCCGCCCGCAAGTTTTACGCCGTATGCCGAATATATGTCCTGCACGGGCAGGGCGCGCGCCTGGATTATAGAGGGCTGCGCCTGCACGCTCTCCTCATCGGGCGAGTAAGGGTAAATTTCACCGGGCGGCACCGCGATCACCTTTACGCCGCCTTCGAACACGGGGCCGCCGTCCGACTCCCCCACGACCGCCCCGCCGCCGTTGTCCCACACCACCTTGTAAAAGGCCGTACCGCACGTTTCGGACCAGTTGATCGCGCGGGTGAGCGCCTCGTCCAGTCCTCCCGTCTGCGCGGCGGCGGCAAGTATGGCGGCCGAGAGCGCGGCAGCCGCCTTTCCGCATTCGTCCTCCGAGGGAGAGCGGACCGAGAGGGCGGGCCTCATCCTTGAAAGTTTGGCGCACCGCAGCTCCACGGTGGGCGCGATGCGGTTGAACACCCTTCGCGGCTGCCAGCCGTAGCTCTTTTCCTCCTCCTCGATCTCGCCGGCGGCGTTTATGCCGCAGTACTGCCTGCCGGCAATGAACTCGGCATTGAGCTGCCACGTCCTCTCCAGCATTTTGCGCGCCGCGCGCCTTGCCATGAAATCCGCCTCCACCTGTTCGGCAAGCTTGCGTTCGGCTGCAAGTTTTTCGTCGACCGAATTTTTCCGCATAATACCTCCGTATGTTTATTAAAGCGCGTTTGTCCGCATATATACCGCAACCAATGCGCTTTCAGTCCTTCTTTTCAGCATTATTTTCCAACATTGCGAGCAGCTTTTTGCGCCGCTCTTCAAGCTCCTCGTCGCTCATGCCGCCGATGTCGGCCTCTCCGTCCAGCAGCATCTTCACCGCCTTTATGTCGGGCGGGACGTCCCGCCGCGTCACTTTGCGCTTTACCAGTTTCAGCTCGCCGTCGGCCATGGTATATTCCTCCACAACCTCGCTGGTATCGAAGCCGACGGCGCACCTCACCAGTGCCTTCTTAACGCCATCATCGTTCAATTTTTCTGTTCAACCTCCTTATCCTGCGCGCCTTGTCCCGCGCAAGCGCGCCCTGCTCCTTTGCCCGCTCGGGTGCGTGCGGCCGCGACATCACGAAATATCTCAGCTCGTCCATGGCGTGGTCGCCCGCCTTTATCGGCCTGTCGCCGGCGCCCCAGCTGTAGCTCTTGAACTCTGCTATCATGTTTTCGCAGCAGTCGAATATGTAGATATCCGGCTGCCCGTTGCCGCGCGCAAGATAGCTTTTGACGCGGGATATACCCGAAAAAACGTCCTTGTCCACGTTGGGATTGACGGCGATGCCGCGTTCGTAGAACAGCTCTGAGACCGACTTCGAAGAGGCCAGCGTGCGCTGGCCCGCGGCGCTGTCTATAAGGGCGGATATGCGGCCGCTGCCGTCGCGCTTCCAGCCCAGCCTGCGGCTTATTTCGTCTATGGCGGCGGCGTGAAAATCTATGTCCCTGCCCTTTTCGTAGTGCTCCGCCACGACGTAGATATTCCCGTCCCAGTCCACACAGTACCAGTGCGCGGAGAGCGGGTTGTGCAGACCCGGGTCGATGGAGACGTTCTCCTGCCATTCGGGAGGTACCGTAAACGGCTTTACGACGTGCACGCTTTCGTCGAATTCGGGATATACCAGCCCGTACCCCTCGGAAAAGCGGCCGTACTTGCGGCTGTCGAGCGAACTTTGGTCGAGGGCGCCTTCGAGCAGCTTTACCTCGCTTGCCGAGAGAAACGGATTGTCCTCCCAGTTCATGAATTCGTACCAGACCTCGGGGTTGCGCTTGGCGTTGAGGTAGATCTCGTTATAGACGAAGGTGCGGCCCTTGAGCGGCGTCATGGTGCCGAAGATGTCGCCCTTCCTGTCCATCACCCTCATCAGGCACTCTTCGTATATGTCGCGCGGGGGCTCTTCGTCGAACCACACGAAGTCGAGCGAAGCGCCCTGGAACTTTTCCCTGCCCTGGTCGCAGCTCTTGAAGCCTATCGTGGATATCCCTCCGAACACGTTTTTAAGCTTTATCTGGTCGATTATGCCCGAGGCAGGGCTGTCCTTCCTGCCGGACAGCATTACTATGTCGGCAATCCAGTTCTTCGGCAGGTAGTGCAGTATCTTGCTCTGAGCCACGTCGCGCTGCACCTGCTGCGAAAGGGATACCACCCAGCCGAACACGTCCTTTCTGTTCCTGCGGTAGGGATGTATGCCGCGCGCCATCCATATAGCCTCCACCGCGCCGCACTCCGTCTTGCCCGAACGGTTGCCGCCGAACACCCATCTGTTGCGCTTTTTGCACCTGTGGAAGGCCATCTGCTTTTTGTGCTTTCTTCTGCCCGCATTGTAGCGCGCAAGCACATTCTGCTTCCTGCGCCGCTCCAGCTCGCCGTCTATGCGGGCTATCTCGCTTAAAATTTCCTCGTCCATACCTCAAACTATTGCAAAATATGCCATATTGTTCTATTCTTTTCGCCTCCGCGCCGCCTATACTTTACCTTAATATGAAAAGCACGTCGGCACCCACAACGGAATACGGGGAAGCGCAGGCCGTTTACGCACGCGCGCTCTCGCGCGAGGCCTATCTCTGTTCGGAAAAACAGCAATCGAGCGGACTGTTCGCCGTGCCCTATACATACTGCGTGCAGGTGCTCGCGCGGGAGGACGACTGGTACCGCGTAAAATACGCCGAGGACAGCGGAATATACAGCGCCGTATACGGATATGTGCGTGCAGAGGACTTTGCCGTTCTGGACAGCAAGCCCGAGACGACTTTTTTATATATGCCTGTAAACGTGACATATTCCCAGCCACCCGCGGGCGGACTGCCCGCCATAGGCGACATAACGGTGACGGCGGCGTTTTACGGCAATTTTTACAGCGGCGGCGCAGGCTATTCGTATGTACTGTACGATGATTCGTTCGGCTATATCAGCGGGGCAAATGAAAATTACCCGATAATTGAGGTCGCTCCCGAACCCTCCTCTCCCTCACCCCGGCCATCGGGCGCCGTAGTCGCCGTATTCGTGGCTCTCGGCATTCTCACCGCGCTTGCCGTGGCGCTGTTTGCGCTCTCCGGCAGGCGCCGCCGTCACTCCGGCGAAAGGTAAATTTCAGAACATCCCGTATTCCATTGCCGCCGCAAGTCCCTCGTCGTACAGAGTGATTTTGCCCTTCAGCCTGCGCGCGAACGCCACCGCCAGCCTGTGCGACTCGCCGTCCCTCCCTCCCGCGCGGAGAGCATAGTTTTCCAGCACGGCGCGCTCGCCCTCGCGAAAGGTATTCATCACCCCTTCAAGGCAACCGTAAAACGCGCACATGTCCGCCTTCTTTTTAACGAGCGCCGCCACCTCCTCCGCACAGTCCTGCGCCCCGCGCGCGAACTCCGCGCGCACCGCCTTGCTTATTATCAGATCGTCAAGCAATCTCTCCGCGCGCTCTGCGGTAAAGTAAAATCTGAGCAGCTTCTTTACCTTCATTTCTCTCCCGTCCATAAAAAACAAACATTTGTTTTGTGTTTTGTAGTTTGATTATACCCGCAAAATATGACAGAATACGCATAATTAAAAAATTTTTTTAACTTTTTTAATAAAAATCGTCGTTACAAAACAGAACGACGCAAAAGGGCAGGCGCCGCAAAGCGGCTCCTGCCCTTATATTTTTATGTTGCAGCGCGGCGGGGAAATGCTTAAACCTCCGTTTCGCCGGTGTATTCGGGTTCCACGCTTTCCACGAAATCCAGGCAGAGCACCCGGATCATGGCGTTCACAAGCTCCTCCGTCACACCTCTTTTCAGCGTGAGCCGCCAGCACGCGTCGCCCGCGCGTTCGATCTCCCTTATTTCGGCGGGCAGAAAATCCTCCGCCGTATACTGCCTGTCTGCAAATTCCTGTTTTATGAATACATAGAACGAGCTCATCGAATAATTTTCATGCCGCCAGTCTATTGCAAGCAGGTTTTCAGCCTTGCTCTCTATCTCGGCGATCTGCTCCTCGTTGTAAGTCTTCCCCTCCGTCAGGGCGTCTATCTCCTGCCGCCACTCCTCGCAGCGGCCCTCAAGCCAATCGTGTTCGGTTTTCAGCTCTTCGTTCCTCTCCTCGAGCAGTTGATTCTCCCTCCCGAGGTCGGCGATGTAATCCTCAAGCCCGCCCTGCTCTTCGGCGCAGCCCGCCGCAAACAGCGCCGCGCAGCCCGCCAGCGCGCCGACTAATACGACGATAAAAGACCTGCACTTCATAATACCACCTCGCCTTCGCCGCTCCCCGCCCCGGATGCAAAATAGATCAGGTCGGCATAGGCCACAAAATCCATACCGTAAAGCTGTATTACAGAATAGATCAGCTCCTCCAATCCGGGCTCTTCCAGAGTGAGCCGGTAGCACAGATACCCGTCACGCACGCTCGTGAATTGCGCGGCGCTCGCCTCAACCGGCAAGAAATCGACGGGCTGCAACGCAGTGCCGCCGCAAGCGGGATCGACATACACATAAAGCCCGATCAGGCTGTAATCGCTCAGCCAGTCTACCCCGATCAGCTTATCCACCTTGTCCAGAAGACCCGAAAGTTGCTCTTCCGAAACGCCGTACTCCTCGCGCAGGGGCAGCGCCTCGTCGTGCAGCTCTTCGTACAGCTCTATCAGCCTTGCGTTGTCGTCCTCCAGCTCGGCATTCTCCTCTCTGAGCTGCTCGTTCCGCTCCGTCAGCGCCGCAAGCTGCTCTTCAAGTTCGGTGCGCTCGTCGCTGCAGCCCGCCGCAGACGGCGGAACGCAGGCGATGCATACGCAAAGGGCGGCGAACAAAATGCGCCTTACAGATATTTTTGCCATTATCCCCTCCGCTTACGCCGCGCCGCAGAAAACAGCGGCGAAACGTTTTATCCGCTTAAATTTTAGCACCGACCTATAAGATTGTCAATACGCGCGCACGCGAAGGCCGCACTTTTCCGCCTTTTGCGACGGGTTGCGACAGCGATCGCCCTTATGCACAACTTAAAATTGCGGGCAAACTTTCAAAAATGTTTACAATCGCGCCGCGGTGTGCTATAATTTTATATATGAACAGAGTTGCAGCCGCAATAGCGGGCGCGGCGCTGCTGCTTGCCGTGCCCGCGGGCCTGAAAACCGAATACGCCGAAGCCGCGGGCGGCACCTCATACCCCGACTTTGTGTCCACACTCGATATAGGCGCGATAGAGTGCTATTCGTGCTCTGACGGACAGTTCGCGCTTATAGGCGATAATTCCGCAAGGGAACTGTATATATACTCGGACGGCACGCTCGCCGAAGAGGGCGACGGCGCGGTCATCGAGGGCGGCACGCTGCTCGCCTCCGACGAGGGGCTGTACGCCTACCGCCACGGCACGGACATCACGCAGCTGTGGCACGAGGGCGGCGATCTGCTGTTTGCCGACGCGACGGGGCAGTCCTATACTTACTCCGACGGGACGGTCGCTGAGAGCAGCGCAAAATTCACGCCCGACAACACCGTGGACTTCGGCAATTTTACGGCGTTCATCTCCGCCGACGGCAAGCTGAACATAATCGACACCACCGTTTCAGGCGAGTCGAAAGTGTATGAAGACGGCGCATATTCTCAAGTGACGGCCGCCTTTGACGGAGCGCTGGCAATAAGGGACGGCCTGCTGTGCCTTATTTCCGGCGACACACTTGAAGAGCTTGAAGTTTTGCCCTTAGAGTTCAGATTCATAGATAAATCGCACGAGACGCAAATCGCCGTGGGCGACAGCGCGGCGCTGCTCAGACATGTGAGCGCCGAGGCACAGTTTGTGACCGTTGCGGCAAGGAAGTATGTGACCGAAATAGACCTCGGCGACATCGGTAGCGAATATTTTGCCGTGGGAGAAGGCGGCACATTCATGACTTCAGGCAGCATGAGCGCGCTGCTGCTGTGCACCAGCGGCGATGCCGACATCATCGCAACGGCCGACGGCAAGACGTACATCACGGATACGATAGGCGTGACTTCGGCAGCCGCCGTATCCGATGCCCCGTTCGGGCACGGACAGCTGAATTATTCGGCGGGAATATATTCTTCCCCCTATATGTGCGGCGCAACCGAACTTACTGTGCTTGAACCGGGAGCAAAACTGGAGGTGCTGTACCTGCTTACGGTTCAGAACAACGCCGCGCTCACTGCAGATTTCTGCCGGGTGAGCTATACCGATGAAAGCGGGACCGTTACAGAGGGCTACGTGGCGTCGGGCTTTATTACCGCCTACGACTTTTCGGGCGAAGACGGGCAATTCGGCGAGCCCCAGACCCCCGAAGATTACAGCGAAGAGAACGCCGTGCTCACCGTTGTGCTCGTGCTTGTGATAGTGGTGCTCGTGATAGCGGGCGTTGCATACCTCGCATATACGGGCAGCGCAGACAAGCGCAAAAAGGAGCGCGAGAGGACCGCCGAAGATCGCGAGGACGACGAAGAAGAATAACCGGAAATCTCAATTTTCAGGCGCCCCGCAGCACTATGCTGCGGGGCGCCTGTTTTACGTTATTCAGGGCATATGCATGCTCCTTTTGTTACGAAGAGCTATCCCCCACCCTGAACACATTGAGCGAAGCGTCGGAATAAAGGAACGTTCCTCCGCTGGAAACGACCGCGAGCGTTGCAGGCACTGAAGTCACGTTGAACAACAGCGACGCAACCGTACGCTGCGGGGAGTTTGCGCTGAATACTATCTGCGAAGTGCCCGCGCTCTGCGTCTGTCCGTTTATGGTAAAATTGGTCAGATTGCTTACGGGAAACGTCGACGACGTAGGCGTGATTGTGGCGGCATAGTGCACGAAGTATGTGCCCGTCTGCGAAATAGTGACCGGCGCGGTATTCTGCGTATGCGAAACGGCGGTACCCGCCTGGGTCGCATTGCGGTCGAAGATCACCTGACCTCCGCTTGCCACCGACGCCGCGGGCAAAGAGTAAGCGGCCAGCCCCTGCGCCTGCACCGGCTCCGTAACGCCCGTCGGCCCGGTGGCACCTGTAGGACCAGTAGAGCCGTTTATTTATGCACAACATTAGATTTTCCTTTGTGTTGAATAGGCAAGCCGTTAGATTGCCTTGTTCTCAATCACTCGGATAACGTTGTGGTTAT
>ERZ1643246.618-NODE-618-length-44686-cov-16.671686_pt1 | contig 44686 bp, 54 predicted proteins | sample MGYA00579265_ERZ1643246 | MGnify/ENA primary metagenome ERZ1643246 (study PRJEB29033, sample SAMEA4952261) | chicken gut metagenome | biome: Broiler Chicken; feature: Gastrointestinal Tract; material: Caecum | place: Ireland | collected 2018 | study: Broiler... | reverse complement strand
ACCACGGGAACGGCCTGTCCACCCTCTACGCCCACAACTCCCAGCTGCTGGTGCGTGTGGGCCAGACGGTGGAGGCCGGCGACATCGTATCTCTGTCCGGCAGCACCGGCCGCTCCACCGGCCCGCACCTCCATTTCGAGGTGCGCGTCAACGGCCAGAGGACAAACCCGAGGTACTATCTGCCGGCAACAAATTGAGCCTTCCAACAGATTTCAGTTGCGGCAGGCGGCGGTATCGGGTATACTGGAAGCAAGAAATGGGGTGCGCATATGGCGAATGTGAATCAAGCACGGCTGGAGAAACTCACCGACATCATCAGCCGGACGGTCACAGTAGAACAGGTTTACCTATTCGGTTCCTATGCATATGGTACGCCAAATGAGGACAGCGATCTGGATCTCTATGTGGTGATCCCGGACGGGAGTATCCCGCCAGCAGAGGCAGTGAAAAGAATCCGCCGCGCCCTCTATCCGGTGCAGGATATGCCTATGGACGTGGTTGCCTGCCGGGCAAGCACATTCCGTCAGCGGCAGCAGGGCCCGTCCCTGGAGCGCACCGTAGCGCGAAAGGGGGTGCTCCTCTATGGGCGGCCAGAACCTGAGCAGAGAATGGCTTGATTTTGCGCATATGGATCTGAGCTCGGCGGAGTTTCTCCTCGGCATGCATCCGGTTCCTGTGGAGATTATCTGCTATCACTGTGAGCAGGCTGCGGAGAAGTTCCTAAAGGCTGTGCTGATCTACCACGGTATGGAGGCCCCTAAGACCCACGACCTGGTTCTGCTGTGTAAGCTGTGCGTCCAGCTGGATCAAAGCTGGGAGCAATTGATTGACGCATGTGTTGGATTATCCCCTTACGGCGTACAGGTCAGATATCCTTCCGATATGGAACTCGATGAGGGCGATGTGGCGAGTGCGCTGAGGGCGTGCCGGGAAATAGGTGAATTTGTTCAGCAGCAACTGGACTTCAGGCAAAGCCACGCTCCAGAGACATTCTCTGAACCCGACCTCTCCCTGTAAGGGACACAACTGAAAACAGACAAACTGGGAGGCGGCTTCGCATTGATATATGTGAGGCCGCCTTTCTTCTGTCGAAAGAGAGTGGATAATTTTGAAACCAATCTATCATGCGGAGCAGATCATCTCCGCCTACGAGACTGCGATGGGCCTCCCGGAGGCCATGCGTATGACCAACGACGACGGCACCTTCAAGGCAGCGGCCACGCAGCAGCACATTGACAAGGTGTGTGAAAAGGCGCTGGCAGCAGCAGAGCTGCCGGCAGACTGGAAGGGACTGGTGGACCGGATGCGGGACCGCCTGCTGGCCAAAGAACTGGCCGTGGGCAAGACCGTGCTGTTTGCCGCCACGGAACCCTATGGCGGTCCCGGAGACTTTGATCTCCGGCCCGGCGTCATCCAGGCCATGGATCCGGAGCGTGGGACCTGCACCATCCGAGGGGAGTTCTTCCCCATGGACGACGTCCCCCTCCACTATGTGCTGGGGAGCTACGACCGCAGCGTGTCGGAGGAGCACTACGGCTTCCCACACGTCCGCCCCCTGCTGGGGGAACGCCCGGAGCTGGCGCAGCGGTACCTGAGAGAGGTGGAGGCGAAGTGGAACGCCAGTTATGAGCAGCCCGCAGCAGCACCGGAGGTTTCGCACGATCCCGTGTTGGGAGGGCTCGGCACATGAAAGAGGATGCCATCCAGGTCTTAAAAGTAGAGCCCGGCAAGGCGCCGAAGGTTGTCACCATCCCCAACACCCTGGAGGCTATGCAGCAGATGGTGGGCGGGTATATTGAGGTCATCCCACTGAATGACGTCTGCCTGGTGTGCAATGAGGAGGGCAAGCTGATGGGGCTGCCCGGCAACCGCAGGCTTGGAAATGACGTCATTGCCGGTACATTCTTCCTGGCCGGGGATACCCCGGACGGTGACTTCTGTTCCCTCACTCAGGAGCAGGCAGACCGCTGGAGCCGGCATTTTGCTCAAACGGAGACCTTCCAGCCCGATGAGGTGGAGAGGGGCATCCGGTTCGAGCTCTATACCATGTAAAGGAGAGCATGATGGAAAAGACGGAACTGACGGTGAGTATGGAGCCGGAGCGGCTGGACGCGCTCCGGTATTTTCTTGCCGCCAAGAACAAGCGCACACCCCAGAAGGAGCTCCAGCGGGCGCTGGAGGAGCTGTACGAAACCTATGTCCCGGCGGAAACTCGGGCCTACCTGGACGCCCGGTGCCGGCCGGACAGACACCGGGCCCGGCGGCCGGTACCATCCAAGGCCACACAGATTCAGAAGGAGGAAGCGACAGATGGAAACCATTGAACTGAGCGGCCGCAGCGGCCAGGAGGTATACGAGGAGCTGAAGCACCGGCTGGAGGGTATGGGTTATCTGCCGGACGAGTATTTCCTGCTGGACGATGTCTGGGAAGACGGAAAGGTGGTCCCCCGGGATGCGGATCTCTTCTGCACCACGGACTACGGAGCCAGCGAGGGCATCTACTTGGACGTGCGCCTGATATGGTATGGTGAGGACGGCAAGCCTGTGATCAAAACCTTCGCCACGGGCAAGACCCTGGGTGAGAGCAGCTCCGACATGGACCGGATGTTCCTCATCTCCTCCGCCATCACCAAGGCATTCCACGGTGAGCACGGCGCTTATGCCAGATTCCAGAGGCTGGAGGACAGCACGGAAGCGGATGGGGCGGTGCTCCATCTCAGCCCGAAAGAAAAGCGTGTGCTCATGGACGCGCTGGTGGAACAGCGGATGCGCCAGGAGGCACAGATGACGAATACGGAGCAGCTCCTGCGGCGCATGGCAGGCAGCATCACCGCCTACATGGACGAGGTGGGCGCCCGCCCCCTGCGCATGAGCACGGCCGACCGGGCAGTGCTGGCCGTCCGGGACGGGGAGCTATACGTATTCTCATCCCTGGCCCTTCAAGTGACAAAACCGGAGGAGCGGTGCAGCCTGCTGGTGGAGTCGGCGGGCAGGCCGGGCGCGGTGGGCAGGCGGATGGCCAAACTGATGATGCTTGGGACAAAGTCACCGTACCCGGAGGACGTCTGGCTGGACGCCTGCAAGCGGGCGGTGGACACCGGGGATCTCCAGCGGGTGCAGATGATGCTGGACCGGACGATGGATAAGGCGGACAGCCCGTCCCCCTCCCTGCCCGGTGAGGTGCTACAGTATGCCTACCTGCAAAACCCCGCCATGGGCAGCGAACTCATCCGGCAGGCCGCGCCGGAGCAGGTTGCCGCCGCGCCCTCCAAGCTGCTGTGCGCCGCCGCCTATGCCCGTGACCTCCCCATGCTCACGGAGCTGCTCCGAAAGGGCCTCCAGCCGGGTGACCATGCCGCTCCCCTGCTGCTCCCTCTGCTCACCGCATACGACGGGCAGAGGGTGGCGCATCTGCTGAAGGACGGCCTGCGGGTGCGGCCGGAGGACTATGATGCCATGAACGTGTGCCTGCGGGAGCACGCGCCGGCGGCGGCGGAAGCCCTGCTGGGACAGGGCATGAAGCTGGACGGCTACCTGACGTGGGCGGCAGAACGAGGAACGATGCTGGACAACCGGGCCCGGGAGATTTTGGAGGAATTGAAGCTCCAGCAGGACCAGGCGCACAGCGTACAGCAGCAGGGCAGCGGCCCGGTGCTGGGAGGATTGAGCTTATGAGTGTTCCTGTGCTGCCCCACCGCCGGGATCTGCGGCAGGGGGATCTGGTGTTCCCGGAGGAGATCCTGCGCATCGGCCACAGGCTGGATTTCCAGTTCGACTGCGTCAGCGAACAGATCCAGCGGGAGGTGTTCGGCCCGGAGCTGGACACCGGCAAGCTTGGTGACTGGCTGAACCTCTATGCTGCTTATGATTTTGCACTTCAGGATGTGGTGGATCACATAGATATAACCCTCTGCCGGAATAACGGTGAGGAGGAGCACCCGTTCACCTATCCCCTCAACCGGGCAGAGCGGGACGTCCTGCGCGGGGAGATGGATGCGTGTTGTCAGCGGCGCACCGGCCGTTCCCTGGCGCGGCAGTACCAGCATCTGCTGGCAGAGGCGGGCGGCGAGCCGCCGGAGCTCACGGTTGGTCAACGCCGCATCCCTGTGGACAAGGTGAGTTTTACAGACGAGCTCTCAGAGTGCGATGGCCGCCTTCTGTTCTGCGTGCCGGTGGCGTTTGACCCCGACGTGGTCTTTGGCACCCATGTGGCGACAGCAGAAAACGACGACTGGCTCAACGTGTACGCCGTCTATGACCTGGACACCGGCTGGCCGTGCTCCGCACTGGACGTCACCCTGGTATGCGGAGACGGCAATGAGTTCTCCTTCCGGTATCCATTGACGGAGCCGGAGCGGGCTGCGCTGCTGGAGAAGATGGACGCCTGGTGCCAGGAGCAGGCCGGCATGGCGCTGGCGGATTTCCGGGCCTGGTATCTGGCGGAGGCACAGCAGTCCCGCCAGGCCCCCGGCCTGGCCCAGCTGTGAGCACGCCGTTGGCCCCGTGTCCGCCCTGTGTGCCGGTTTCAGGCGGAGGGCGGGACAGGGCCCCGCCCAGCCGGAAAACCGCCCCGTTGGGGCCGGTTTCGCCCCGGTTTGGGGCGTTCGATTTTTGTACTAGGATAAAGGGAGGTGGTCGCAAGCGCCCACCTCCCGCCCACAAAGCCCCGCAGTGCGGGGCTTTCCCGGGTTTCAGGGCAGGTGCACCTTTTCACGGTTCTGCCGCTGTCCAGGTGCACCTTGCCACAAAAAGGCCCGTCGTACCAAGCGGTTGCGCCGATTTCAACGAGGAGGCAGAGGATATGAGCGAACAGAGGATACAGAGGACGGTTGTGTGGCTGGATGCCGCGCTTCTCGCCCGCATAGACGGCTGGCTGGAGGAGGACAACTGTAAAAACCGCAGTGAATTTATCAGCAAGGCCCTGCGGTTCTACATGGGCTACCTGGCCACGGAGGACACCTCGGAGTATCTCTCCCGCGCCCTGGTGGACACATTGCGGGGCACGCTGGCGGACAACGAAAACCGGCTGCGCACTTTGCTGTTCAAGCTGTGCGTGGAGGTCAACATGATGGGCCACACCGTGGCCGCCCACTTCCGGGCGGACCCGGTGAACCGCAGGGAGCTGCGGGCCTACGCGGTAGACGAGGTGTTGCGCACCAATGGGAAGATCAGCTTTGATGACGCGCTGGACCTTCAGCGGCAGGTCTACCCTGATAGATGAGCCGCGTCCGGTTCATGTCCCCCTACCTGAAGGGCGGCCGAGACACCGGCAAGCTGGTCAACCGGGCCCGCTACATCGCCACCCGCCCCGGCGTGGAGGTGCTCAGGGGTGAGCAACAAGACCAGCCCGTCACGAAAAAGCAGCAGGCTTATATCCAGCGCCTCCTGCGGGACTTCCCCGGCGCGGAGGAACTGCTGGAGTACGAGGACTACTGCAGCACACCCACCCAGGCAAACGCCAATACTTTCATTCGCCAAGTGCAAGAGGACTTCGCGGAGCCCATGGGCCGGATGGAGAACTACCTGGACTACGTGTCCCACCGTCCCGGCGTGCAGTTGGACGGTGAGCACGGCCTGTGGTGCGCCGAGGGCAAGGTGCGCAACCTCTCTCAGGCCGTCCGGGAGGTGGCAGAGCACACCGGCAGCGTGTGGACGCCAGTGGTGGCCATCCGCCGGGAGGATGCAGAGCGGCTGGGCTACAACGATGTGGACAGCTGGCGGCAACTGGTGTGCGCCTGCGCACCGGAGATCGCCAGAGGGTACAAAATCCCGCTGGAACATCTGCGCTGGTATGCCGCCTTCCACCGCAAGGAGGACAGCGTCCACATCCACATGGTGGTGTTCTCCTCCGATCCCAAAGAGGGCTATCTCACCAAACAGGGCATCCGGCAGGTGAAGTCCGCCTTCGGCCGGCGGATCTTCCAACAGGATTTGATCCACGTCTATGAACAGAAAACGGAGTACCGGGACACCCTGGGGCGGGACGCGGAGCGCGCCATGGCGGAGCTGATCGCCCAGATGGAACATGGCCAGTTCCGTAACGAGCGGCTGGAACAGTTGGTGATGGAGCTGGCGGAGCGCCTGCACAACACCCAGGGCAAAAAAGTCTACGGCTACCTGCCGCCCAAGACCAAGGCGGTGGTGGACGCCATCGTGGATGAACTGGCAAAGGACGAGCGTGTAGCCGCCGCCTACGACCTGTGGAACCAGATGCGGGAGGAAGTGTGCCGCACCTACACCGAGCAGTTGCCGGAGCGCCTGCCCCTCTCCCGGCAGAAGGAGTTCAAGTCCGTGCGCAACATGGTCATCCGGGAGGTGCTCCAGCTGGGGCAGGATGAAGTCCCTGACCTGGACGCGGAGGAGCCTGTTTCTGCATCGCCGGATACTCCACCCACATCGTCCGGCACACAACCGGAGACACATAACCCTCAGCCCAAAGCTGCACCTCATCGGCAAACACAGAGACAGCGGGCGGCATCTCACGCGGATGCCGCCCGCTGTGTCCTCCAGTTGTTCCGCAGCATGGGCCGCATCTTTCAGGAGCAGTCCGCCGCGGATACCATCCAAACCGGCCTGCACATCGACAAGAAGCGCCGCCGGATGCTCCGGGAGAAGCGTATGGCCCTGGGCCACAAGGCGGATGACCATGAGGAAATCCCCCAGCATTCTCAAAGATAGGATGGGGGACTGCCACTGAACTGGCAGTCCCCCATGGTTTCTTCCGCTACTTCGGCTCCAGGAATCCGATGACCATATCTACCGCCTCTGCGGAGATATCCTCCGGAGCGCGCTCCACAAAGGAGGCATGGCGGCTGTTCAGATCCAGCATCCGGGCCTGGTCACACAGGATGACGCCGTCCGTCCTGGTGCGCTCATCCAGCCGGAGGTGGAATGGGTGGCCCCGGTCTGTGTGAGTGATGGGGCACACCATGGTCAGGCTGCTGACCCGGTTAAACAGGTTGTTGCTGACCACCAGGGCAGGGCGGCGGCCCTTCTGCTCATGGCCGGACTGGGGATCAAAGTCCAGATAGACGATGTCCCCTTGTTCAAAAATCGTCACCATGCCTCAGAGCCCTCCGCCTTCCCCCAGTCCAGTTCTTCACCCTCTATCCGGCCGATCTGGTCAATGGGCCTTCCGTAGAACGCGGTGAGGCGCTCCTCCAGGGTGCGGTGCGGGGTGGCAGAGGCACGCCGGATGTTGATACCGTCATCCGTCTGCACCAGCTCCACCCGGTCGTGCTCCTTCAGGCCAACCGCGTCCAGGAGCGCCTTGGGGATCCGCAGTCCCTGGCTGTTTCCCCACTTTTGGATTGTCGCGTACATGAACGACACCTGCCTTTCAAAGACAGTATATACAGAGTATAAACAAAAGTCAACCGTTTGATCCGAGGTGAAATCCACTTGGGAACCTATATCCACTTTACGGACGAGCAGAAGGAGCGGGCCAACTCCGTGGACCTGGAGGAGTTCCTGCGGCGGCAGGGCGAGAAGCTGCTCCGCGCCGGGCGGGAATCCCGGCTGGCCAGGGTGCGCCATATCACCGTCCGGGGCAGCGAATGGTACGACCATATTGCCCGGCGGGGCGGCCACGCGGTCAGCTTCGTCCAGCACTACTACGGTACGAGCTATCAGGAGGCTATGGAGCTCCTGCTGGGAAAGGAGTTGGGGGAGGCATATCCTGCCGCGCAGCCAAAGCGGGAGGAGCCGCCCAAGCCCTTTTCCCTGCCGCCGACCCACACCGATATGCGCCGGGTGTACGCCTATCTGATGAAGCAGCGCCACATCAGCCGGGAGGTGATCACCCACTTCGCCCGGGCCGGACTGTTATATGAGGACGCCCAATACCACAACTGTGTCTTTGTGGGCATGGATGAGCAGGGCGTCCCCCGCCACGCCCACAAGCGGAGCACCAACAGCCAGGGCAAGTCCTTCAAGGTCAACGTGGAGGGCAGCCGGCCCCAGTACAGTTTCCACCACGTGGGACAGGACGGCCTGCTCTATGTGTTCGAGGCCCCGATTGACATGCTGTCCTTTTTGACGCTGTACCCGGATGGCTGGCAGGAGCACAGTTATGTGGCCCTGTGCGGCACCGGCGGCCAGGCCATGCATTGGCTTCTGGAGCAAAACCCCTGCCTCCAGAATGTGGTGCTCTGCCTGGATCACGACGAGCCGGGGCAGACAGCGGCCAGGCGCCTCCAGGAAGAACTGCAGGGAGCAGGATACCACAGCGGTATCCTGCTCCCTGTGCATAAGGACTGGAACGACGACCTGGTGCAGGGGCAGGCCATGGCCGGCCCCGCCATGGCCATGGGGCAGAGCATGTAGCCCCGTCCACGCGCCGGAATCGCACCCTGTCCGCCAAGGGGGCGGTGCGCCCTGCCGCTGGACCGGGCCCCGGTTCATCCTGGACCACCAAGAAGGTCACACTGGAAGATAGATCAAACACAGAGAATGACCAGAAAGAGGGAGATAGACGTGAGTAATGATACCTGGACGCTGATTCTCCTGCTGGCAGCGGTGTTTGGAGCCCTGGCGGCCATCGCCGCCTTCTCCAACCGGGGCAGCCTGGACAGCATCAAGAGCAAGGACGTGGGCGACGGCCAGCACGGCACCGCCCGCTGGGCCACACCGGCGGAGGTGCGGAAAACCTTCCGCTCCGTGCCCTTCCAGCCCGCGCTGTGGCGGAAGGGGGAGCGGCTCCCGGACGCACAGGGGCTGGTGCTGGGGTGTGACGGCAAGCCCGGCAGGCTCACCGCCCTGGTAGATTCGGACGACATCCACTGCCTCATGATCGGCGCCTCCGGCGTTGGCAAGACCGCCTACTTCCTGTACCCAAATTTGGAGTACGCCTGCGCCAGCGGCATGAGCTTTTTCGCCAGTGATACCAAAGGTGATCTGGCCCGGAACTATGGGGCCATCGCCCGGGACTGTTACGGCTACCAGGTGGCGGTGGTGGATCTTCGGAACCCCACCCGTTCCGACGGCTACAACCTGCTCACCCTGATCAACCACTACATGGACGTGTGCCGGAGGGAGCCCACCAACCTGGCGGCCAGGGCCAAGGCAGAGAAGTACGCCAAAATTCTCTCCAAGACCATTATCAACCCCGACGGGGAGAATTTCGCGCAAAATCAATATTTTTATGACGCGGCGGAGGGTGTGCTTACCGCCGTGACCCTGCTGCTGGCGGAGTACCTGCCACCCAAACGGATCCACGGGGAGCTGCGGGAGCGGCGCCACATCGTGTCCGTGTTCAAGCTGGTGCAGGAGCTCCTGGCCCCCAGCATCCTGCCGGGGAAGAACGAGTTCCAGCTCCTCATGGACCGTCTGCCGGAGGAGCACAAGGCCAAGTGGTTCTCCGGCTCCGCCCTCACTGCCGCCGAGCAGTCCATGGCCTCCGTCATGTCCACCGTGCTCTCCCGGCTCAATACCTTCCTGGACTCGGAGCTGGAACAGGTGCTCTGCTTCGACAGCGCCATGGACGCCGAGAGCTTTGCCGCGAAGAAGTCTGCCATCTTCCTGATACTTCCGGAGGAGGATTCCACAAAGAATTTCATGGCTGGGCTGATGATCCAGACCCTGAGCCGGGAGCTCTTCTCCGTGGCGGATGAACATGACGGGAAACTGCCCAACCGGGTGGTGTTCTTCTGCGACGAGCTGGGCACCATGCCCGCCTTCGACATCCTGCCCCTGTTCTCCGCCGGCCGCTCTAGGCGGCTGACCCTGGTGCCCATTATTCAGTCCCTGGCCCAGTTGGAGAAGAATTACGGCAAGGAGGGGGCGGAGATCTTGACGGACAACTGCCAGGACACCATCTTCGGCGGCTTTGCCCCCAACAGCCAGACCGCCGAGGTGCTCTCCAAGGCACTGGGCAGCCGCACCGTCATGAGCGGCTCCATCTCCAGGGGGAAGAACGATACCAGCCAGAGTTTACAGATGATTGAGCGGCCCCTCATGACCCCGGATGAGCTCAAGTCCATTCCCAAGGGCCACTTCATCGTCATGAAAACAGGCACCCACCCCATGCAGACCCGCCTGCGGCTGTTCCTGGAGTGGGGGATCACCTTTGGAGAGCCCTACCATGTGCCTCAGTGGGCCGCCCGGAAGGTGTACTACGCCAGCAAGGCGGAGCTGACCAGCGCCATCTATCGGGCGTTTCCCCTCCGGACAGGGGGCGCTGATTACCGTACAGGGAAGGAGAAGGGGAATAAATGAGCTATTTTAACGAGATCTACAATGACCCGGAACTGAGCGCCAGGGCCAAGCAGGTGCTGGTCTACCTCCACGACCGTGTAAACAGGGACGGCGAGTGCTGGTACGCCATTGGCACCATGGCCAAGGATCTGAGCCTCTCCCGCTCCACTATAAAGCGGGCCTTGGCGGAGTTAATCCGCCAGGGCAGGGTAAAGAAGCGTATGCGGTTTCGGGAGAATGGGGGATGTACCTCTAACCAGTATAGATTACTGTAAGAAAAGCTGATAAACTTAAGCTTATACATCATATAACACGATTTGCTGTAAATTAGAAATAATCTACCTCCTCGTAATTTCAAAACAACATGTGTTTTCTTTCCTATTTCATGGAGGTTGACTCATAGAAATTCTTCCACATGTTCACAGCCCTGCGCAAGGATAAATCGCACATGATCGTCATCCAGCTGATAAAAGATCTCTTTTCCGTTTCGGCGGCGCCGGACCAGGCTGTTCATCCGCAGGATCCGCAGATGGTGTGAAACCGCCGCTTCAGACATTTTCAGACTTTGCGCGATTACGTTAACACAGGACTCAGACGAGAAGATCTGAAATAAGATCTTAAGGCGGGAGGAATCGCCCAGTGCTTTGAACAGCTGCGCCAGATTTTCCGATTCTTCTGCCTGCATCAAAACTTGGCGGGCCTGCTCCATAGATTGCTTTCTTCCTTTCAAACAGACCGGGCCGTTTACAGATCCTTTACGAACAGGGCGCGGATGGCATTCAGAACGGCAAGGATCATCACGCCCACATCTGCAAAAACAGCCAGCCACATATTGGCGAAGCCCAGAGCCACCAGCACCAGGCAGATCAGTTTAATGCCGATCGCCACAACGATGTTTTGGTAAACAATACGCAGGCACTTGCGGGAAATCTTGATGGCCGTGGAGATCTTCATGGGATCGTCGTCCATCAGCACCACGTCGGCAGCTTCAATAGCTGCATCGGACCCCATCGCGCCCATAGCAATACCAATGTCCGCACGGCCCAGTACGGGCGCATCGTTGATGCCATCACCCACGAAGGCCAGCTTCGCCTTCTCCGGCTTCTCCTGCAGCAGGGCCTCCACCTTTTCCACCTTGTCGGCGGGGAGAAGCTGGCTGTACACCTGGTCAACCCCCAGGTCTTGGGCCACCTGGTCGGCCACCTGCTTGGCGTCGCCGGTGAGCATAACGGTCTTTTGTACGCCGGCATCCTTCAACGCCCGGATTGCCTGCTTGGAGGTGGGCTTTTCCACATCGGAGATGACGATATGGCCGGCGTATTTGCCGTCAATGGCCATATGGATGATGGTTCCCACGCTGTGGCAGTTGATGTAGTCCACACCGATACGCTTCATCAGTTTGTCATTACCCGCGGCCACGGTGTGTCCGTCCACCTTGGCAATGACGCCGTTGCCGCTGATCTCCTGAATGTCGCTGACCCGGCTGCGGTCGATCTCTTTGCCGTAGGCCTTCTGGAGGCTCTTGCTGATGGGATGGCTGGAAGCGGATTCTGCCAGGGCGGCGTATTCCACCAGCTTGGCATTTTCCATCTCGCTGTGGTGGATGCCGTTGACTTCAAACACCCCCTGGGTCAGGGTGCCGGTCTTATCGAACACCACAACCTTGGTCTGGGACAGGGTTTCCAGATAGTTGGACCCTTTGACCAGCACACCGGCCTTGCTGGCCCCGCCGATGCCGGCGAAGAAGGACAGCGGGATGCTGATGACCAGCGCACAGGGGCAGCTTGCCACCAGGAAGGTCAGCGCACGATAGACCCAGGTTTCCCACCCGGCGTCGAGGCCGAGGGCAAACATCCGGACCAGCGGCGGCAGGATGGCCAGCGCCAGCGCAGCATAGCAGACAGCGGGGGTATAGATTTTGGCAAAACGGGAGATGAAATCCTCCGACTTGGACTTGCGGGAGGAGGCGTTCTCCACCAGGTCAAGGATTTTGGAGACGGTGGACTCCCCGAATTCTTTGGTGGTCTTAATCTTCAGTACGCCGGTCATGTTGACGCAGCCGCTGATAATTTCGTCCCCGGCCTTGGCGTCCCGGGGCAGGCTTTCGCCGGTCAGGGCCGCCGTGTTCAGGGTGGAAACGCCCTCGGTCACAATACCGTCGATGGGCACCTTCTCGCCAGGCTGCACCACGATGATGGAGCCGATCTCCACCTCGTCGGGATCGACCTGCTCCAGCTTGCCGTCCCGCTCGATATTGGCATAGTCGGGGCGGATATCCATCAGGTCGCTGATATTGCGGCGGCTCTTGCCGACGGCGTAGCTTTGGAACCACTCGCCGACCTGATAAAACAGCATGACGGCGATGGCTTCCAGATAGTCGCCGTTCTCATAGATGGCCAGCGCCAGCGCGCCCAAGGTGGCGATAGCCATCAGGAAGTGCTCGTCAAAGACCTGCCCGTTGCGGATGCCCTTCCAGGCTTTCTGCAGGATGTCGTAGCCGATGATGGCGTAATCAACCAGATAGCAGGCCAGTCGCACCCACCGCCCGGCGGCGCCCAACTGGTCAAAGGCGGCGGCCCCAAGCACCTGGAGCCCTAGCAGCAATACCGTGGCGGCCAGAATGCGCCAGAGCATGACTTTTTGCTTTTTGGTCATGCCGCTGTTGGCCCGTGCGCCGATGCATTGGAGGATTACGGCCAGCAGAGCCACTACAATCAGCAGACCATTGATAATGTACTCTTGCATCTCGATTTTCCTTTCAAAGGTTGCTTATTTATTTATCAGAGAAAGGCAACGCCCTGCAAGCAGCTGCTCCAGGGCGTGTCCGTGGCAGTTACAGATAGATTTCACAGTCGGGCTCTACCTTTTTGCAGGCCTTCGTCACAGAGGCCATCACGCTGGCGGGCTCCTGACCCTCGGCAAACTCCACAATCATCTTCTGGGTCATGAAGTTCACAGTGGCGTTCTGCACGCCGCTGGTCTTGCGGGCGGCATCCTCCATCAGGTTGGCACAGTTGGCGCAATCTACCTCGATCTTATAAGTCTTTTTCATGTTGAAAACTCCTTTCTGAATTGAATCAAGTCATCGGAACAATTAAATCATTGTTTAACTGTATCCCTATCATACACAGGCCATGCCTGATCGTCAATGCCTTTGAGGGGAATCCTTCTGTTTGGGTAAAAGGTCCTTCTGTTTGGACAAAAACAGACCGGAACAGTTCATCGATTGAACCATCCCGGTCGCCTGTTTGAATATTAAGCCCTATGCCCCTGATTCTCCGATCCGCGGATCTCTTCATGATAAAAGTAATTGATAATCGTCGGTTTTCCCGGCTTGCTGCGCCCATCAGGCAGGTGGTTGTCCAGATAGGGAAAATCGCTTGCCTCTGCAATCCGGCGAACCTCCTGCTCTAATGCCATCCAGTAGGATCGATCCCGCTTTTTATAAATAGCATCATACAAAGAGACTAACTCCGGATGCTTTCGGCTGATGTAGGCGAGAATTTCTGCTTTGAACGAACCACGCAGATTAAGATTTTCCAGCCAGATAAAATCACATTGATTCCTGACCCGCTCCACAATGGCGGGCACGTCTGTAATGCCTGGAAAAATCGGGGCTGTAAAGCATACTGTTCGGATACCTGCCTTGTAGACCCTTTGCATGGCGGCCAGCCGTCGCGCAATGCTGACGGCGTTGTCCATATCGCTTTTGAAGTCCTCGTCCAGTGTGTTAATGGACCAGGATACCGTCACATCCGGCATTTGGGTCAACAGATCCAGATCCCGGAGTACTAGGTCGGACTTGGTACAAATCATCAGCTTGGCGCCGCTGGTTTTCAGCTGTTCCAGCAGGCTCCGGGTACGTCCGTAAACCTCCTCTTGGGGAAGGTAGCCGTCGGTCACCGAGCCGATCACCACACGCTGCCCCCGATATTTTTGCGGGTTTTTGATATCCGGCCAGTGCTTCACATCCAGGAAAGCCCCCCATGGTTCACTGTGACCGGTAAACCGTTTCATGAAAGAAGCATAGCAGTATTTGCAGTTATGGGTACAGCCTATATACGGGTTCACTGAATAGCCGCCCACGGGCAGCGTGGATTTGGTCATAACATTCTTTGTTTTAATGTCCCGGATTAGTACTCCATTTTCTTTTATTTCTTCCATGCAGCCTGTTCCTCCAATACACACTGGAAAGCCGGAGGCAGTTCCTGCACCATCTGCGCCCCGCCCATGATGGGGAGCAGATCCTCTTTCATGAATACGGGGATACCCAGCGCGTGGGCCTGATAGGTTAACTCCCACACCCATTCCGGTCTGGATACGGCTTTACCCTTTCTGCGTCCGGTCTCGGTACCGATGACCACCCACTCAATGCCGGAGAGGTCCACTTCACCAATATCATCAAACATGGGCTCGAAGGTCACATGAAAGTGTCCCCCGTGGATGTTTTCCCGCAGAGCCTGGATGCGGTCCTTCTCTTTACGGGATGTAACGGTCACCCCAAACCAGGCATTGTCCAGCGGTGTGGAGAAGCGAATCACTTCCGGCCGTTTGGTCAGGAAGAGGTACTGGTGCTGCGGGTTCTGGGCCATTTTAGCAAATACTTCGTCCCGCCACTCCGGTTTCCAGAAGGCAAAATCGCTCATCCCGGTCAGGAGAAAATTGTGGGGGCGCGGATTGTCCATCAGCCGCAGTTTGTTCGGGAAAAATTCCGGCTTCTCAAAATCGTCGATCATATGGAACCGCCGGACATTGTTCCTGGCGTAGCAGTAGCTGCACCCAATGGGACAGCCGATGACCAGGTTCCTATTCTGGATCAAATCCTTAATACAGACCGCCATCGGCCCCGCCTCCTTTTCTGGTATTGCGAAAGAATCAGCCCTCCACGGCGGGCGCAACCTTGCCGAAGCCATTCCAGGCATACAGGCCCTTCTTGCTCTCATCGCCCAGGAATTTGCCTACCTGGCAGATATGCAGGATATGGTCGCCCACTTCCACCGACTGCTGCAGGGTGGCCACCATCGCCAGCTTGGTGTCCGCCGGGATCTGGATGTCGCTGCCCTCCACGGCCACCATCTCGATGTGGTTGGCGGCCACCTTGTCGGTCTTGGCTCCGGTGGAAGCCCCGCAGGCCATGACGGCCTGTGCCAGGCTCTCGCCCGGAACGGTGACGATCACCTTGCCGGTCTCCCGTACCTGCCTGCCGGTGTGGGACTGCTTGCTGGTGGCGAATCCGATCATCGGCGGATTGGAGGAGAGGTAGGACACAAAGCAGATGGGTGCCAGGTTCGTGGTGCCGTCCTCTTTTTTGGAGCAGATCAGCGTCAGAGGATTGGGGGAGGTCAGAACATCAGAACAGTGGCCTCTATAATGTTCAGTTCTTTCATGTCATTCAGACCTTTCCAAGAAATTTCAGTCGTTGACTGCATGGTCAACCAGTGATATATTTATTATACTTGATTAAAATCTTCAATCAAGTACGCAAATCGTTTATATCTGGTATTAAAAAAGATACTGCTGGTAGAATGGAGTAAACTATCATCATGACCTATGAGGAATTTGCGGAGAAAGTGAGCAGCGTGATTCTGACGGAGCGTGGAAACTGCCCGGTCACGCCGGTGATCCAGATGCTGCAGGGGAAATGGAAACTGCAAATTCTCTACGAGCTGTGCATCAAATCCCCCATGCGGTTTGGGGAGCTGAAGAAGATGCTGAAACCCATTACCAATGCCGCCCTGACCAATGCGCTGAAGGAGCTGGAGACCAACGAGCTGATCCAGCGCATCCAGTACAACGAAATGCCGCTGCGGGTGGAATACTCCCTGACGGAGAAGGGGCGGGATCTGCTGCCTGTCTTCTACGCCATCTCCCAGTGGGGGTTGAAGTACATTCCATAAAAGCACTGTCAGAACACTTTTGAACTCCACCGATCGTCCAAGAGGGGGCTGAGATCCTATTACCTATTAGGATCTCAGCCCCCTTTTGTCAGGAGATTTCCTCTGCCTCCAGCAGGAAGACGACCGGACGCACGCCATCCGGGCAGGCAAACACGCCGATGGAATCATCGTTCAGCCAGGTACCGGATGGCTGGAGCAGCCCGCCTTCGGATAACTGGCGCACCCACGGTTCAAGGTTTTGCCAGGCCACGCCGCACATCCCCTCCGGCGGGTTGATGCCATCGCTGTAGAGCACCTGCCCTTTCTGGTGGAAGGGACACATTCCAAGCTCAGGAATCGCATACCGATCCGCCAAGTCCTGATAGTATTCCGTGCGAAGCACGGTAATCTTTACTTTTTTCTGCATATTGCTCTCCTCCTTTTTTGCCATTATGTAACCATCAAGCGGATAAGAAGTTCTGCAGGTTTTCTTTTTGGGCGGCAAAATCCTGCAGGCCCAGGTCATATAGCGCCCGCTCTGCCTCCTCTTTCATGGAGTAGATCCCCACATGGAGCGGCTCGCTGGGCGCCAGGACAAAGGCCGTTCCCGCCTGTTCCAGCGCGAATACCTCCTGGAAATTTTGATTATATACGGTGTGCCGGCGGTTCAGCGCCTCTACGATCCTGGGATACCTGCGGCAGGCCAGCCGGTATAGTGGCCGCATCCCCTGGGGTTTCTTCACATAGTCCCGATTTTTAGACAGGATCACCACCAGCCGGTCACACCCCTTTTCCAGCGCCCGGCGGACGGGGATGGCGTCGGTCAAGCCGCCGTCAAAATAGGGCACCCCATTCAGTTCCACCGGATGGCAGACAGCGGGGATGGCGCTGGATGCCATGATCAGGCGGTAATCGTCCTGCTTCATGGCCTCCTTTCCAAAGTATTCCGGCCTGCCCGTCAGCGCGTTGGTGACCACCGCCTCATATTCTGTGGGATTGTTCAGAAATGCCGGAAAGTCCAGCGGGTCTTTTCCGTCCGCCCGCGTCAGATCACCATAGATATGCTGGATGCCGAACAGATCGCCGGTTTTCAGCAGGCTCCTCAGCCCAAAGTATTCCGGGTCATGGATGTGCTCGGTAAAAAAGCGCAGGTTCCGCCCCCGCTGCCCGGCCAGATAGGACACCAGATTTCCGGAGCCCGCCGAGACACCGATGCAATAGTCGAAGGTAATTCCCTCATCCAGAAAACGGTCCAGGATCGCGGCGTTATAGGCGCACTTCATGCCGCCGCCCTCCACCACCAGCCCGTATTTTATTTCTGTCCGCATAAAGCAGCATCCCCTTTCCCGTTCGTTTGTGCTGTCTGGTTTTGCTCCAATTTCCGATCATACCGGGCAAGGATCTCCGCCAGCGTAATCTCCCGCATCCTGGCTTCGGCGCTCTCCTGCACCTCCCGGTAGCAGTCCGCCAGCACCAGCTGGATGTTCACTCCCACGCCGCAGGCCGGGTTGGTGTGGGTGTCCTGATGCAGGATCGGCTTGTCGCCCTCCACCGCGCGGTAGGCATCCAGCAGCGTGATCTGGGCGGGGTCACGGGTCAGGGCGGGCCGGGGATGCCCTTTCACGCTGGTGAGCAGCCCGCCCTTGCGCAGAGCCGACATCAGTTGGCGAACATAGGCAGGATTTGTCTGCACGCTCTCTGCAATCCGTTCGCTGGTCAGGTTGGCTCCCGGATGCAGGGCCAGGAAGGCCAGAATGTGGACCGCGTCGCTCAATCTGGTTGGATATTTCATACGGCTGTCCTCTCTTCTTGATGTTAAAAATATTATAACAGCATATTGACAGGGATGCAAGCGGGTGCTATGATAAACACGCTGTTAAAGAAAAAATAACATCAGGCAGAGAGGTTGAACCCCATGAGCTTTTACGAAGATTTGGTCACTCAGACCCAGATGAACTATTCCCACTATTATACTGTCTACGCCTCCGGGCGCACGCCCTATGAACTGACGGACAAACCCGCCCTGCCCTACGACCAGCAGATCGCCCGACTGGTTCAGGAAATCCGGGAAGCTGACTGCGTTGTCGTTGGCGGCGCCTCCGGCCTGTCGGCGGCAGGCGGCGGGGACTTTTATTATGAGGACAATGCCTCCTATCGGAAATACTTCGGCAAGTATGCGGAGAAGTACCACTTCAATGGGGCTTTTGCGGGCATGATGCACCATTGGGCCACCCGGGAGGAGTTTTGGGGCTATCTGGCCACCTTCCTGCACACCACCCAGACCGCGCCCATCCGCCCGCCCTATCTGGATCTGGATGCGCTGCTGGAGGGCGAGGACTTCTTTGTGCTGACCACCAACCAGGACACCCAGTTTGTCAAACTCTACCCGGAGGAACAGGTGGCGGAGATCCAGGGGGATCACCGATTTTTCCAGTGTGCCGCCTGCTGCACCGACGACACCTGGGACGCAGTGGGACCGGTGGCTCAGATGGTACAGGCGATGGGCGAACACACTGCCATCCCCACCGAGCTGATCCCCCGCTGCCCCCACTGCGGCGGGGAGGCCTTCCCCTGGGTGCGGGGCTACGGCAACTTTTTGCAGGGCAAAAAGTACGAGGAACAATACGAGAAAGTTTCCCGCTATGTGCTGGCGCACAAGGACAGCAAGCTCCTGTTTCTGGAGCTGGGCGTGGGCCGCCTGACCCCCATGTTCATCCAGGAGCCGTTCTGGAACCTGACCCTCAGCTTCCCCCACGCCCGGTATATCGCCGTGAACAACCAGTATAACTTCCTGCCCAAGCAGTTGGAGGACAAGGGCATGGTCATCGTGGAGGACATTGCCAAGGTGCTGCGGGATGCCCGCGCGTCAGCCAGCCGGGGGCCGATGCAATGACAGAGCAGGTACTGGACCAGCTGGCCGAAAAAGTCGAGATTGCGGATGCAATCCTGATCGGCGCCGGATCCGGGCTGTCCAGTGCGGCGGGGTATAACCACTACCATTGGATGCCGGCCTTGGATTCGTATCTGAGAGAATTTCGGGAGTATTATCGGTTTGCCTCCCCCTTTGCTGATTTTTATTACTGTTATTCCTCGCCGGAACAACAGTGGGCGTACTATACCCGATATATTTACAGTATGTGGCACCTGCCCACCGGCCAGCCATATCTGGACCTGCGGGCTGTTCTGGCAGGCAAGGACTACTTTGTGCTGACCACCAATGTGGACGGGCAATGTGAGCGGGTATTCCCCCAGAAGCGATTATGCGCATACCAGGGAAACATGGGGTATTTCCAGTGCTCCCAACCCTGCCATGACCGTATTTACGAAAACCGGGATGCCGTTGAAGCCATGAACAGGGCGCTGGGGGATATGGTTCTGCCCTCTTCCCTGATCCCCCGCTGCCCGGAATGCGGGCGAATTATGGTTCCCTGGGTGCGGGACGATACCTTCTTGGAGGGAACCGCCTGGCAGGAAGGCGTCGCACGTTACCAGGCGTTCCTTCGGCATTGGCTGATGGAGCGGACTGGAAAGAAACTCCTGCTGCTGGAGCTGGGCGTGGGCGAGATGACGCCCAGCATCATCAAGCTGCCTTTCTGGCAGCTGACCGCCCAAAACGAGCATGTATTTTACGCCTGCCTGAATCAAAAGCCTTCCCACGCGCCGGAGCACCTCAAAGGGAAAAGCCTCTATTTGCAGGGGGATCTGGCGGAGATACTGTCCCGGCTGCGACAAAAATTGTGCAGAATCGGCTGTGTGCCGGAATAAGAGAAGGAGCGTTTGTATGGAGAATCTGAAACCTGTGGCGGAAGCCATCCAGGCTGCCGATGCCATTTTGATCGGGGCCAGCAACGGCCTGTCCATCACCGAAGGCCTGCATCTCTTCGCCGATAACCAGGCTTTTGAGGAATTGTTCGGCGATCTCAAACGGAAATACGGCCTGCGGTGTATTCTGCACGGCATGGGGGCTCGCTGGCCGTCCGAGGAGGAAAAGTGGGGGTTCTGGTCCCGCCTGATCCACCACTACTGCGGCGAATACAAGCCCACGCCGGTCATGCAGGATCTGCGGGCCATCGTGGGCGAGAAGGATTATTTCATTGTGACCTCCAACGGGGAGTGCCACTTTGAGATGAGCGGCTTTGCCCCGGAAAAGATTTACGAGGTCGAGGGAAACTGGCTGACCATGCAGTGCGCCCGCCCCTGCCACGACACCCTATACCCCACGCTGGAACTGGCAGAGAAGATGGCCGCCGCAGAGCGGGACGGGAAGATCCCGTCGGAACTCGTCCCCCGCTGCCCCAAGTGCGGCGGGCCGATGGAGGTTCACATGGAAGGCGGCCCCAACTTCATCCCCGATACCGCAGCCCGGCAGCGGATGCAGGCTTTTCTACACCGGTATCACGGGAAGAAGCTGGTGGTGCTGGAGCTGGGCATCGGCTGGCGCAATCAGCTCATCAAGGCTCCGCTCATGCGTCTGGTGGCCCAGGAGCCCCATGCCGCCTATGTGACCATCAATCTGGGGGAAATCTATATCACTGATGACATCAAAGCGCGGTCCTTTGGATTGGACGGCCCTTTAAGCGATATGTTGTCCGCGCTCCGGGAGGCGTGCGGCGTATGAAACTTCCAGGGGCTGTAAAACGTGACTATGACCGCTGGAGCCGCTTCCTGGAGCAACAAATTGACTTTTCCCTGAAAGACAGTGAGAAGCACACCAAGGCCCACTGTGCCCGGGTGCTGCTGTATGCACTTTTGATCGCGGAAAAAATGGGCTTATCACAAGAACTGCGGGAAGTGCTCGGCGCTGCGGCGGTCTTTCACGACTCCCGCCGTCAGGATGACTGGCTGGATGTAGGACATGGACAGCGGGCGGCAGACTACTATAAAGCGTTCTGCCGGACAAACGCTCTCATTTATGATGAGCGTGTCTACCGGATCATGGCGTATCACGACCGGGAGGACACCCTTGGAGAAGCCGCGCTCTCCGGCCTTGAACACGGCGTCCTGCTCTACCGGATTTTTAAGGATGCCGATGCCCTGGACCGCTATCGCTTGGGAGAAACTGCCTTGGATGAGTCCATGCTTCGGACCACCGCAGCCCATAGCCTGACGGATTTTGCGCGATGCCTGGTTGCGGAAGCGGCACATTAGGGAAATGCGCGCACTTGCTTTTCTGCCGTTAAACAATATTCATGTCATCATCATGCAGCATAAACATACAGACCGCAAGCAGTATCATTGCACATTCTATGGATATCATATCGGAAAAAATCAAGATCTCCTTTCTGAGCCGCAAGGTGTGTATCATTGTGCAGACCTCTCTTTTTTGTATGTAAATATGAAAGGTGCGGTCTGTATGTTGAACAATGGTGACTGGGCCATTGTGAGAATCCAACTTGATCCGCTGTGCCAGGGGCGGTTTCACGTGGCTGTTGCAAGGTGGTTTTTCCCCCTCCACAGCATAATTAAAGGGATATGGCCCAAAGTTCTCCCTGTTCTTTTCAAGGGAAATCGTTTCTCCGCTTTGATGGACGCATCCTATTTGGACCCCGTCAGGAGTGCAAATTTCAAGTGATGCCGCAGGCAAAAAGCTTCTTTTCACAAATCCAACGCAGACGCCTTCTGAGTTGAAAACCACGTATTTATTGACATGGGTTTTAACATATAATTGCATAGTTATCCTCCTATTACACTTACCGCTAATTTCATAATGCCAGCTAAAAGCATAACTAGGATGGGGTTTGTTTTTGCTTTTTGAAGCAGGATAAAGCAGATGGCAAATATAAGCACCATACTCCAATTTGTATTCGCAATGGAAATTGCTCCACTGCCCCAAAACACCGAAATGAGAATGGAAATGCCAGCTGATGCGATCATAGCCACTACAGCGGGACGCAGGGTTGTCAAAATCTCCTGCAGCACACTCATATTTTGATACTTTAAGTACAATTTTGCGATGAGCGTGACAATGATACATGACGGAAGGACACATCCGATCGTTGCAATGAGTGCACCTGGAATACCGGCAATTCTTATTCCGACAAAAGTTGCAGAGTTGATGGCAATTGGGCCCGGCGTCATTTGGGATATGGTGATCAAATCTGTAAATTCTGACATGCTGAGCCAGCCGTGAGTCTCAACAATCTGATGTTGGATCAGCGGCATCGCTGCATAGCCGCCTCCAAAACTGAACAGGCCGATTTGTAGGAAGCTGAAAAACAGTTGAAGATAAATCATGCTGCGCCCCCTCTTTTCCGATGGATAAATGTTTGAATGATCCCGATCAAAATGCAGATCACGACAACGTAAATTACATTTACATTCAAAAAGCAGGTCGCGGCAAAGGCCGCTGCCATGACGCCGATGGATGACAATTTCCTCCCATGGATCACCTCTGCTGCCATTTCATAAACCACAGATGCGATAACTGCGCCTACCCCTGCCTGCATTCCCTCAAGAACCTGGCTTACAATGAAATTATCGCGGAATGCGTGGTAGAAGACGGAGATCAGGGAGATGATGACAAAGGGTGGAATAACGGTGGCAACAATAGCCGTAAGCGCACCCAAGAGGCCTGCGAGCTTATATCCCACTACGATGGCGCCATTTACAGCAATTGCTCCCGGCGCTGACTGAGCGATCGCTATTAAATCAAGCATTTCATCTTCTTCGATCCAATGGCATTCATCTACAAACTTTTTTTTCATCAGCGTAACAATGACGTATCCGCCGCCAAATGTAAAGGCGCTTAGATACAGTGTGGAGATAAATACTTTCAGCAGTACGTCTTTTTTTCTTTTCATACTTTGCCCCTCCTTGGAGCATAGTATATCTTACGTTGACTTATAATAAAAATAGTATTATTTTATTATTGTGATATTGTTTTTATTATAAAGCGGGTGAGGTATAAGGTATGACGCTTCGTCACATGAAGATATTTGTAGCTGTATTCCAGCACAGCAACATTACAAGAGCAGCCGCAGAGCTGCATCTTGCGCAGCCATCAGTCAGCCTTGCCATCAAAGAACTGGAAGAGTATTACGGCATACAGCTTTTCGCAAGAATTGGAAGGCGTATTTCTCCCACCCCATGCGGCAGGGAATTCTATAGCTATGCGCTTCATATCGTTACTTTGTTTGAAGATATGGAGACCAAAATCAAAAACTGGGGTGCAGTAGGATCCATCCGCATCGGAACTAGTATCACGATCGGTACGCACATCCTGCCGTTTTTGCTGAATCAATATCAATTGCAATATCCCTCTTTAAAGATACAGGCAGTGGTTGGAAAATCCAGTGATATAGAGCAAAAACTTTTAGACAACTCGCTTGACATCGGCTTAATTGAGACGAATCCTGAGCATATCGATCTTTGTGCGACTCCCTTTATGCAGGATAAGATGTGCGCAATCGTGGCAAGGGATCATCCTCTGGCCTCCCAAAAAAGCGTGAGCCTTTCCCAATTGGTTGAGTATCCCTTTTTGGTAAGGGAAAAGGGCAGCGCAGGCAGGGATCTTCTGGACGCCTGCTGTTCCCTCCAACGGTTGTCCTTGCAGATCCTGCTGGAGAGCTCCAGCACACAAGCCATTGTAAAAGCTGTCGCAAACGGGCTCGGAGTTGCAATATTGCCATACCTGCTTGTGGAAAGAGATGTCCTGGAAAATGTTGTGGAACCGCTGCGGTTATGCCAGCCATTGCAGCGCGATTTGAATATTGTTTATCACAAAAGCAAGTTTCTCTCACCGAATTTGAAAACCTTTATCGCGGTGTGCCAACGTTATGGGAGAGACCATGAGATTGCATTAGACCTTGTTTGAAAAAGAAAGGCTGCATAGAAAGACAGGATATTCAGGAAGGCACGCCCATCGTGTATCCTCGTCCATCTGCCAAACGAATCAAGGATTTGATCCAGAAGGAGGCAGGGAAAACCATTCTGCTTTTGTCTTACAAGCATGACGATCCGAAGGTGGAGTAAGTGAAAATGGATTCCTTATCCCTTCACAATGTGGTATGATTTTGAGGAAGGGAGGAACCCGATATGCCAGAAACCCATCTGCCCCATAATCATGGTCAGGCATTAGAGGGCACATTTGACCACATGCCCCGCACCGAGGATTTCCAAACCGTTGCCGATGTTTTCAAGCTGCTCAGTGATGGGAGCCGGATTCGCATCTTCTGGCTGCTGTGTCATTGCGAAGAATGCGTCATCAACCAATCTGCGATGGTACAGATGAGCAGCCCCGCAGTATCTCACCATTTGAAACAGTTGAAGGCAGGCGGTTTGATCGTGAGCCGCCGTGAAGGAAAGGAAGTCTACTACAAGGCGGCCGATACAGAAGCAGCACAGCTGCTCCATCATACGATTGAAAAATTGGTGAAGATCATCTGCCCTACGGAAGATTCCAGAGGGGAGGTCTTGCATGAAACAGGATGAATTGTCTTATACTGAGCGCATATTAAAAGATGTCCCTTCTGGTGAAGTATCCATCGTGCGCCATTTTGATTCGGCGCAAGGCCGAACCCTCTTGACAGATCAATTTTTGGCCAAAACTTCTGGAAAAGGGAAGGTAGAAACGTATGCCCTTTTCCCTGGGATAGAAGCGTCTTATCATGTTTTTCTGGCCCCTCAAATAGCATTCCATCATGACGCTTCTGACTCTATGCTGGAAATCTTTCACTGCAGGAGCGGACGGATCGGCTGGAATATGCGCGGCGGCACCGCTGTTTATCTGGGAGCCGGTGATATGACTGTCCACAGCACGGCCTGCTGCGCAGATTCCGCAATGATGTTTCCACTGGGATATACGGCGGGGATCTCTTTCTCGGTCGACCTGCCGCACCTGAATGAAAATCCTCCTGAGATTTTACGGGAAGCGGGCATAGACGGAAAACGGCTACAGGACTTATTCTGCTCCGGGAAACCGGTCGCGACCCCGGCTTGTGCCGAGTTGGACTGTATCTTTGCCCCGCTGTATTGTGCAGCCCCGGCACAGCGCGGGCCCTATCTGAAGTTAAAGATTCAAGAGCTTTTGCTGTTCCTCTACAACTTCCAGCCTGAACGCAGGGAGTTGACACAGTATCACTCCCAGCAGACGGAATTGATTAAAGAGATCCATCGCCTGCTTACAGAGCATTTAGACCAGCGCTATACCATTGAAGATCTTTCCAAAAGGTTCCTCATTAACAGCTCAATGCTAAAAGAGGTGTTCAAGGCCGTATATGGAGCGCCCATCGCCACCTACATGAAGGAATACCGAATCCGGCAGGCAATGAAGCTGCTTCGGGATACAAATGACAGCATTGCCTCCATTGCGGCGCGGGTGGGGTACGAATCACAAGGGAAATTTACACAGGCTTTCAAGGACGTTGCAATGGTGCTCCCATCAGAATATCGTAGAATTCAGTATTGCAAAGATAGGGCACAATATTCTGAACAAGGCGCTGAACAACCGGATGGTAGCCCCCATACGATCTAGGCCAGCGCAAAAAGAAAGAATTCCAGATAGTATAAGTTGCAAAGACGGCAAAGGTGTACTCCCAAAAGATGCGGGAGGAAGTAAATATGGAACAGGAAAGGCTTGGAAAAAACCGATAAAAGGTGGCGATGATGAAACCGGTATACCTGGCATCGGTGCAGTAGAAAAGACAGTTTCCACCACCGATCCGGATCCGGGATATTCGTAAATGGAGAGCATGAACGGTATTGCCTATGAGTCGCATACCGCCAGTGACAAACACGGGCTTGTCTTTGATGTGGAAGTAGCAGCGCGAAATGTGCATGACAGTGCAGCTCGGGATGACCTGTATAACCAGGTAACAAACCGTTTGAAACAAATTCAGTTTGTGGTAATGGATTCGGCATATACGACGCCGTGGATTTCATTGAATGTGTTGGAGGACAGAAAAATCCATGTCCTGCCCTATGTGAGGTACACCGGAAAGAAGGAATAGTATAAGCTGTGGGAGTATACCTGCGACCCAGTGCAGGACACCTTAGTATGTTGATGTATAATCCCAATTATACTTAGCGCAGCCCTGCTCGGCTTCAAAAATAATCGAAAATATGCAGTGTCTTATGTTTCCTGAACATTTTTTCGATACTTGTGGACAAATGACCCTTGTAGAATAAATATCCATTTTCATAAGCATATAAAGTACAGCCGTCCATGCCTCACAACGGCATGGACGGCTGTTTGTCAAGATTACTGGATGATTTTAACGAATAAAATTCGTAAACACTTTCCGTTCATACTCCGGCCCCGGGACGCCCTCATTTTTCCCGGCCTCCATGTTTTTCAACATCCAGGCCATATTTTCGCCAAGGGTGCGCATGGTATGCATCCCCTCAAGGTCCTCTTTGACCTCGCCGGGCTTCATCCCATGAACCATATTCCAGTACGAAGAACCCACTACGCACATATTGCTGTACGTCAGATATCGGTTCAAGCGATCCAGTGCAGCACTGGCTCCACCGCGGCGGCAACAGACAACGGCCGCCGCTAATTTCCCCGCCAGACGTTTCCCGCCAGCCCAGAACAGCCGATCCAGGAAAGCGCACAAATGACCGTTGGGCCCTGCAAAATAGACCGGGGAGCCGATGATGATACCGTCATAGCTGTCCAGCTTTTCAATTACCTGATTTACCTGGTCATCAAAGACGCATTTTCCCGCTTTGACACACTTGTAGCAGGCGATGCACCCGGCGATGGGCTGTTTGCCCAGATAGAGCAGCTCAGTCTCCACGCGGTGCTTTTCCAAGGCGTCCGCCACCTCATTCAGTGCGGTCCATGTATTGCCCTGCGCGTTTGGGCTCCCGTTGATCAACAATACTTTACTCATTTCTATCATCCTCTTGATCTGCTAAAGATTGCTAAGGCAAAACTCAGTCGCTCAGGAAAATGCCTCCTCGATAGAGACAAAGGGTACACGGACAGAGAGTCCCGCCAAAGCGAAATTGTGAACCATGGGATCAATCGTCGTCGTACACTCAGGGATCAGCTTGACCTGATACTTCTCCGCGCTCTTGGACAGGCTGGTAAACACGACACAGTTGTGGGTCATCATGCCGGTGATGATCAGCTCCTCCACACCGAGCCCGGAGAGGACCTCTTCCAGATTGGTATGGTAGAAGGAATCTGCGTCCGCCTTTTGCACAATGGGAGCCCCCGGAGCTTCCGCAAGAATCTCTTCCGCGATCTGGTCGTTGGGTGTGCCCTCAATGAAGATGGGCATACCGGAGTCCTTGGGGAAAACGTGCTGAATCAGGATGATGGGGATATTCTTTTCCTTGGCCGCCGCCATCGCCTTCTTGATGTTAGCAATGGTGGCATCCATGTTCCAGAGAGGATAGCCCCCGCCGGCGTAGTACTCCTTCTGAGCATCAATTACGATCAATGCCTTCTTCATAACAAAGTAGCCTCCTTCAAAATTAGCTACAAGACGCTGGTGTTTTCTATGCCCGTTTTTACTTAAAAAGCGGCTTCCCCAGAGTGAGCTTTTTGCCGGTTCCAGTATACCCGTGGATAAATACGATCAGAGCCCAAGTACCGAGCGCCGCTACCAGTCCCAGCAGAACCTGCCCAATCAGTGTCAACGTCGCCGCCATGACACCAAGACCAGCAAGGCCAAGGGCGAACACACCAAATGCGGCAAAAATCCAAAGGGCAAAGAAGGTCCACGGATTCTTTCTGAGGGCGCCGATGCAGATGATCATCAGGCCGCCAAGATATACATTGGGAATCGCCAAAACCATTGCGTTCATCGTAAACCCGAGAGCATTCAGAATATCTGTTACGCCACCGAACAAGCCGAACAGGAATACGAAGCACATATTGATATTGCCCCACAGCTTATCGGCCTTCATACGCTCGCGCGCGCCCATGAAAAACATGCCAGTGAGCGACAGTTTAAGCACACCCCAGGTAAATGTGGACCCAGAGCCAAAGTCCACGAATGCAGATATGATAATCAACCAGGAGAACAGAACAAAGACAAAGACATCGCTCATCATTTCATCCACGGCACGGGCGCCGGAACGAATATCTACCTGCAGGACGGACTTGTTGTCTGAATTCTGGAGCTGATCCATAACATTTCCTCTCCTCTCACTATCCCGATGGGGGGGGAAGAACATACATATATTTAGGTGTTTAGTCAGAGTCTCCTCCGTGGCCACTCCACAGAGGAGACTCTTTTTGTGCTGGCAATTCAGCACGGCGATTTAGATCGGGGAAAAATTACTTGATCTTACCCTTGGCGAGCAGCTCCTCATACTGGGCGGCCAGCTGCTCCACCTTCTGCAGCTCCACCTCGAACCGCTCGGAGGCCTCCTTGATGAAGTTATAGCTGGGGGCGTCCAGCACCAGGTTCTCATTGTGCTTGGTGTTGAGGTGCAGGGACACCACATCGGGGCGGGAATAATGTCCCAGGCCGTCAAAGAAGAACTTCTTTACCTTGAGGGTATTGGCATAGCAGTCGGCGTAAACGATGGTCTCCTCGTTATACACCGGCTCAGCGAGATAGTTGCCCAGCGGGTCCAGGATGCAGGCGCCGCCAACCTGCCACATGGCCATGTGGGGATCGTTGAAGAAGTCCTTGTACTCGGGCTCGAAGTCCTCCTCCCGGAGCAGGTTGTGAGCGCTCAGCACGAAGGCGCCGGATTCAAAAGCATACTCCATGTCGGCCATATGAGCGTCGCAGTTGTCGCCCATGGGGTGGGTGTTGGGGGCAATGCAGCCGTGGCCGGGGGCGTGCTTGAACTCCCAAGTGCCGGACCAAGTGGCCACATGGAACTCCTCGCCCAACAGCATCTGCGCGGCACGCACGCCGATGGTGTGGTGCTCCCAGCAGATCAGAGAGCCAATCCGACCGATCGGGGTGTCAACCACGCCCATATCGCTGCCGTCGCCCTCGCCCCAATAGACGCGCTCATTGAAGGTGGGCTTCAGCTTACGGTGCCGGGCAAGAACCTCGCCGGAGGGCCCGAAGGTCAGGTTGGTGTTGTAGAAGGTATGTACGCCGGGGCGGTCGTCCATCTCATGGACGCCCATCACACAGTAGACGCCGGCGTCGCGGCAGGCCTCGCCGATGCGGATGGTATCTTCGCTGCCCACCACAATGGAGTTGTCGGACAGGCCGATGGCCCACCGCTCCTGCATGGAGGCGTCACAGTCAAAGCCGGGGTTGTAGATCTGGGGGAAGACAGGAATGAAGCACTCCGGGAACGCGACCAGCTCCGCACCGTTGGCGCCGGCCTCTTTGATCATGCGGCATGCCTTTGTGATCAGCTTCTCCTTGTTGAACACATTGCTGGCGGCCTGGATCACGGCGACACGAACCTTCTCTCTGCCGCCCAGGAACTTGTTGACGCTGGTCTGCTTCTTGATGTTTCCGTTCATGTTTCTGCGCTCCTTTTCTGAATCAATTTTAGTGCTGGCCTGTTATCAGGATTCGTCAGCTGCAACTCGTCCTGCGTTCAGGCGCTGCCGGGAGACTGGACGTGGCCGACCTTCATTGGTCTTCCTGTTACGAAGGATACCACACAAGCAATCATATTGTAAAATACATTTTATTCGCATGAAGTATAACTATAAATTATTTTTTATCTCGTCAATGGCGTTTGAACCAAAATAGCCCAGAATCTCCTCAACGACTTGCAAAACAGCAGGCGAAAGATACTTCTCCTTTTTGATGATTAATGCCAGCTTCCAGGGAATTTCCGGTTTAATCTTGATTTTGCGCAAGTATGGGTTTGAGTCGGGAAACGTCGGCCCAGGCATGATGGTGATTCCCTGGTTCTTTTCCACCATCCCCAAAACAATTGAGGTATTCGAGCTTTGAAACATAATATTGGGCGAGAATTGCCTGGAATAGCAGGCTTGACGTACCATGTCGTTGAGTACAAAACGGCGGTTGAATAGGAGGAAACTTTCATGCTCCAATTCAGAAATATCGACTTGCTCTCTGGAGGCCAGCGGGTGATCCACGCTGACCATCAAGGCGCACTGGTCGTCAATAATCTGGTAGACATCAATATCATGTGTGGGGACTGGGAGCATGACAACGCCAATATCAATCATATCCCGAACAAGCGCGTTTACAACAGTATGCGAACCCTCCTCATGCAGGTCGATGGAGATCTCTGGATATTTCTTATGAATGTCAATAAACAATGGGATAAAATACAGGCTCACAACTTCCAATGGGATACTGATAGAAACTGACCCACGCAACAGGTTCTTGGAATCATCCAGAATATGTTCAAGCTCATCGTAATCATTTAGGATCTTAATGCATTTTTGATAAACGAGTTTGCCCTCCTCTGTAATCTGGAAGCTCTTGCTATTGCGCTTAATGAGCTGTGCGCCAAACTCGCTCTCCAACTGGCTGATTGCCTTGCTGAGCATGGGTTGTGAAACATAGAGCTTCTGCGCAGCGTGGGAAAAACTCTGTTCCTTTATGACCTCTACAAAATACGTGAGCTTGCGCAGATCCATTGGTCTCTGCCCCCCTTAGCATTACTATCAGTTATATTTGATCTTACTAAGATGTTTTGCTCTTATATCATATCATCTGAACCAACTCCTTGCAACCGCTCGGATACCGTATTGAGGAGCAAAAGCAAAGAAAAGATTCTTGCTGCAAATCTAAACGTATTTACGGGGAGGAATTTCAAGTGTGAAAAGGGTTAATAAATTGACCACCGGCCACATCACTAGAGACGTGGTCGGTGGTATGTTTTGACATTTAAACTGTATAAGCCTTTCGCTTGAGACTTAACCCAGAATCATTGATGTGATTGCTGGGCGTCCTGTAATGGGTTAGATTTTTATGGGAAGCGGATTCCAACATATAAACTATTCAAGTATTGCCTATCAATTTGAATGTCTGTAACCGAAATGCCGCAAACATCCATATTATGCAACAACACATTGGTATTCCCTACTCCAGCATCAATTAGTAGATCCTGTAAAATACATTCTGTTACCTTGATCTATAACTACAAATAATATCACGCAAGTTATAACTAAATAAGATACATGACAAGCCGCTAACCTTTTAAAATGCGCCGTTTAATCGAGCGCAAGTCTCATAAATCGAAAGCATAACTTGTGGTTATTTTATATTGCTCAAAAATGTATTTTACATTATACGATGCGGAGTGATACACTACATCTGCAAAGCTAAAGTTCAGGTATCTGTCACTCAGGTGGCCAGTACTGGATGCAACAAGCGGAAAAGGAGGTACGCAAATATGCAGCATCTGGGCAAATTAGAGAAAATTATATATTCTGCTCAGGATGGCATCGCCACCATCATCATGAATGATCCAAGCAATCTCAATGCCATAGACGAGCAAATGGCCGACGAACTACTGACCGCATTCCAGAGAGCGGTGCAAGATGCTGAAGTAAAGGTTGTTGTCCTAAAGGGATTGGAGAAAGCATTTTCCGCCGGGGGCGACATTCGGTACTTCTATCAACGCATACAGGCCGGAGGAGAGGTCAGTATAGACGAACTAATTGCCAAGGTGGGCGTTCTGGCAGACCATATGAAGCGGATGGGGAAGCTAATTGTAGTTGCGGTTTCTGGACCGGCCGCTGGCGCAGGTGTCAGTTTAGCCTTGGGCGGGGACTTCCTGATCTGTGCAGATAACGCAAAATTTATCTTGGCTTTTGTCAATTTGGGACTGGTTCCCGATACCGGCGCTACTTACCTGCTATCCAAGAGTGTTGGGGTAGCGCGAGCCCTGGCATTAGCAGCCACGGGCCGACCAGTGAACGCATTAGAAGCACAGTCTCTTGGGCTTGCTCATATGGTGGTACCCAAAGCGGAATTGGATGAAGCTGCCATGAAACTGGCTCGAGAGTTAGCAGCCGGTCCTCTTGTTGCCTATTCAAATCTCAAAAGACAAATTTATGATGCCAACTTCCGAGATTACCGCCGGTGGCTTCAAGAAACTGAGATCCCTACCCAGCACGCCTGTGGACAGTCAGAGGATTTTAAGGAGGGTGTCAAAGCCTTTATCGAAAAGCGGACACCCAAGTTTTCAGGATGTTGACCAATGTCCTTCCAGGTACTTAGTCTAGTAAATACTTCACTCTAATATCTAAAAAGGAGAATCATTATGGAATTCAAACTGAATGAGACACAAGAGTCCATCCGAGATCTGGCAAGAGAGTTTGCGGAAAAAGTTCTCAAACCCCGTATCGATGACATCGAGGAGGTAGGCCACTTCCCCACCGATGTTTATCAGCAAATGGCTGACACCGGACTGCTGGGCATTGCCTTTGACGAGAAGTATGGAGGTATTGGCGCCGGCTACGACAGCTTTGTTCTGGCCTTCGAAGAGTTGTCCAAGGTGTCTCCCAGTGCCGCCACCGCCCTGCTCATTACTCTGCTTCCCTTGGAGGCCATCAATCTCTTCGGCAGCGAGGATCAGAAGCAGGCATACATCGGCCCCAGCATTGAGGGAAAACTCCGGGGCTCTATGGCATTTACCGAGCCCAGCACCGGTTCTGATCCCAAGCAGCTGACCACCACCGCCAGGCTGGAGGGTGATACCTGGGTGATCAGCGGAGTCAAGCGCTTTATCTCCAATGCCGCTTATGACGGCCCCATGCTTCTCTACGCCAAAGAGGCCGAGACGGGTAAATGCACGGCTTTCCTGTTTGATAAGCCCATTGAGGGCTATTCCACTTCCACGCCTTGGGAGAAAATTGGCCTGCTGGGCAGCCCCTGCTATGACGTATTTTTGGATGAGGTCCGTGTCCCTAACGACGACTTCCATATCCTTGGCAAACGGGGAGACGGGTTCACCATTCTGAAGGCAACCACCGCCTATGGCAAGCTGGGTTTCTCCGCGGTCTTCCTGGGCGCTTTCGGCGGAGCTGTCAATGCGGCAAAGGACTACGTTACCACGAAAGTTCACCGGGACAGCACCATTACCAAATTCCAGGCGATTCAGACGAAGTTTGCCACCATGCTCTCCAAGTATGAGAGCTGCCGCTACATGGTCTATAACTGCGCGGAGACGGCCAACGACCACAGCCGTCTGGAGGAAATGCTGGGGCAGTCCGCCTTGGTTAAGGCCTACGTGGGGGACACGGCGGTAGAGGGCTGTGTACTTGCCATGAACCTGATGGGCTCCTACGGTGTTATGAAGGAGTACCAGACAGAGCGCTTCCTGCGCGACGCTCTGATCGGGCCTCACGTGGAGGGCCAGACCGACGTGCAGCGAGTAATTGCCGCAGGCTATTATCTGAATCACTAAATCACAAAGATGAGGAGAGAGGTTGCATTATGAATCTTGCACCCGACGATATTGTAATTCTGAGCAGGGCCAGAACCCCTGTGGGCGATTTCCTCGGATCTTTAAAGGATGTTAGTTTGGTTGATTTGACTACCGTTGCTGGGCAGGCAGCCTTGGAGAGGGCGGGTGTATCCCCCGAAGAAATTGACGAGGTCGTCATGGGATGCCTTTACAAGCACGGAAACAAGGGCAACCCGGCCCGGCAGGTACAGCTCAAACTGGGATGTCCCTCCAGTGGCTGGGCCTATACGGTTGACCAGCAGTGTGCCTCATCCATGAAAGCGTATGACTGTGCCTATCGCAGCCTAAAAACCGATGGCTGTCAGGTTGCCCTGGTTCTTGGCGGTGAGACCATGTCCCGGGCCCCCTATCTGACCTTGGGCGCTCGCACTGGGTTCCGCATGGGGGATGTCAAAATGATTGACTCTCTCACCTATGATGGACTCGTTTGCGCAATGATGGGTTATCACATGGGCGTAACCGCAGAGAATCTGGCTCAAGAGTATGGGATCACCAGAGAGGAACAGGATGAGCTTGCTGTAATGAGCCATCAACGTGCCTACGCGGCAATGGAGGCTGGCAAATTTGATGCCGAAATGGTTCCCATTGAGGTGAAGACAAAGAAGGGAACTGTCATTGTGGATCGGGATGAGCATCCCAAAAAGGGCACCACGATGGAAGTGCTGAGCAAGCTGAAGCCGGCCTTCTTGAAAGAAAATGGGACTGTAACCGCTGGAAATGCCTCTGGCATCAATGACGGGGCCGCCGCTGTGGTGCTGACCACGGCTGCCTATGCCCAGGCACATGGGCTCCGGCCTCTCGCAAGGGTATTGTCCACAGTCAGTGCTGGTGTGGAGCCCCGCATTATGGGCATTGGCCCGGCTTACTCTATTCCAAAAGCTATCCGTGAGGCTGGCTTGACGGCGGATGACATTGACTACTATGAAATCAACGAGGCCTTCGCGGCGCAGTTCTTGGCCTGTAATCGCGAACTGAAGCTGCCCATGGACAAGGTCAATGCCAATGGTTCCGGCATCGCAATCGGACACCCAGTGGGATGCACTGGTGTGAGAATCATTGTGGGGTGTCTGTCGGAATTGATCTATCGCCAGGCGAGATACGGGGTCGCCTCCCTTTGCGTTGGCGGCGGCCCATCCATGGCGACAGTCATTGAGCGAATCCCTTGAATGCTTTGGAACGACTAATATTGGAGGTCATAATAGATTATGAACATACTTGTTTGTGTCAAACAGGTTCCGGATACCACAGAAATCAAGATCAATCCGGAGACCAACACCCTGATGCGGGAGGGGGTGCCCAGCATCGTCAACACCTTTGACGCCTTCGCGCTGGAGGCGGCGGCCCGGATCAAGGACAAAAACCCGGACAGCAAGATTGTAGTGGTGAGCATGGGCCCCGAGCAGGCCAAGGCGGCCCTGAAGGAGTGTCTGGCCATCGCGGCGGACAAGGCGTACCTGGTGTCGGACCGGGTCTTCGGCGGGTCGGACACCCTGGCTACCAGCTACATCCTCTCCAACGCCATCCGTAAGATTGAGGAGCTGGAGGGCAAGTTCGACGCTATCTTCTGCGGCAAGCAGGCCATCGACGGCGACACCGCCCAGGTGGGCCCGGAGATTGCCGAGCACCTGGACTATCCCCAGGTGACCTACGCCCTGGAGGCGGAGCTGGACGGGGACAGGCTGAAGGTCCTCAAGGAGGGCCAGGACGGCAACATGGTCATTGGCGTGAAGCTGCCCTGCCTGGTCACCTTCACCAAGCCCTCCTTTGACCCTCGCTACCCCACCATCAAGCGCAAGATGGCGGCCAACCGGGCGGAGATCCCCACCCTCACCTCCGCGGACTTCCCGGACATCGACACCACCCGCATCGGCCTGAAGGGCTCCCCCACCCACGTGAAGCGGTCCTTCGTACCGGAGAAGAAGAAGGGCGGCATCAAGATCCAGGAAGAGACCAACGAGGAATCCGCGGCAAAGCTGGCAACGCTGCTCAGCGACGCCCACGTGATTTAAGAGGAGGGATACAGTCATGGAAGCAAAGACCAAGGACCTGTGGGTCTATGTAGAGACCAAGGAGGACGGCTCGGCCAAGAGCGTGGGCCTGGAGCTGCTGGGCCCCGGCCGGGATCTGGCGGATAAGCAGGGCGGCAAGCTGGTGGCCGTGGTCATCGGCAGCGGTGTGGAGCAGGCCGTCAGCGATGCCTCCGCCCACGGTGCGGATCAGGTGATCGTGGTGGACGCCCCCGAGTTCAAGGAGTACACTACCGACGCTTACATCGCCGCCATGTATTATCTGATCGATAAGTACGGCCCCACTACTCTGCTCATCGGAGCCACCCCGGACGGTCGGGACATGGGCCCCCGCCTGTCCTGCCGCCTGAAGACCGGCCTGACGGCGGACTGTACCGGCCTGGACATCGACCCGGAGTCGGGCAACGTGGCCTGGACCCGCCCCGCCTTCGGCGGCAACCTGATGGCAACCATCCTCTGCCCGGACCACCGGCCCCAGATTGGCACCGTGCGTCCCGGCGTGTTTAAGAAGTCCGCCCCCGGCAACGCCAAGGCCGAGGTGGTCCGCGAGGAATTCCACGTCGCACCCGAGCAAATCCGCACCGAGCTCCTGGAGGTCATCCGGGAGGCGGCCGGTGAGCTGGTGGACCTGGAGGGCGCGGACATCATCGTCTCCGGCGGCCGGGGTGTGGGAGGCCCCGAGGGCTTTGCCCCTGTGAAGGCCCTGGCCGACGTGCTGGGGGCCACCGTGGGTGCCTCCCGCGCGGCGGTGGACTCGGGCTGGATCTCCCACGCCTACCAGGTGGGCCAGACGGGCAAGACCGTGGCCCCCAAGCTGTACATCGCCTGCGGCATCTCCGGCGCCATCCAGCACCTGGCCGGCATGTCCGGCTCAGACTGCATCGTGGCCATCAACAAGGACCCCGACGCCCCCATCTTCGACGTGGCGGACTACGGCATCGTGGGCAACCTCTTTGAGGTGCTCCCCGCCCTTACCGCGGAGATCAAAAAGCTGAAGGCGTAAGGCCTTCCCAACCACGGCAGGAGCAGCCCCGGGCAGATCCATTTGCTGCCTTCCTCCTAGAATGGGTTGTTTCTTGTAATGCGCTTTGAGCTGTCTCTTGCCGGGCAGCTCAAAGCTGTATCTAGGCATGTTAAAAATTAGTAGATAAAGAAGGGAGCTACACTATGAATTTTCACTTTACCGAGGAAGAACAGGAGATCCTGGATATGCTCCACGACTTTTGTTTGAAAGAGGTCGCCCCCATTGCCGCGGAGATCGACGAGAACGAGCGTTTCCCGGAGGAGACCTGGCACAAGCTGGCGGAGATGGGCATGATGGGCGTGCCCTTCACCGAGGAGTACGGCGGGGCGGGGCTGAGCTACCTGACCTACATCGGCGTGTGCGAGGAGCTGGCCCGCCACTGCGCCACCACCTCCGTCATGGTGTCCGCCCACACCTCCCTATGCTCCTGGCCTATCAGCGAGTTCGGCACGGAGGAACAGAAGCAGAAATATTTACTCCCCCTGGCCACCGGCGAGAAGCTGGGCGCCTTTGGCCTCACCGAGCCCGGTGCGGGCACTGATTCCGCCATGCAGAAGACCACGGCGGAGGACAAGGGGGACCACTGGGTGCTCAACGGCTCCAAGGTCTTCATCACCAATGCCGGCTACGCGGACACCTTCGTGATCTTCGCCATGACGGACAAGGAGAAGGGCAACCACGGCATCTCCGCCTTCATCGTGGAGAAGGGCTTCCCCGGCTTTAAGGTGGGGGCCCACGAGAAGAAGATGGGCATCCGGGGCTCCTCCACCTGCGAGCTGGTCTTTGAGGACTGCATTGTGCCCAAGGAGAACCTGCTGGGCGAGCTGAATAAGGGCTTCAAGATCGCCATGATGACACTGGACGGCGGGCGCATCGGCATCGGGGCCCAGGCACTGGGCATCGCCCAGGCGGCCATCGACGAGTGCGTCAAGTACACCAAGGAGCGCATCCAGTTCGGCAAGCGGATCTCCCAGTTCCAGAACACCCAGTTCCAGCTGGCGGAAATGCAGGCCCACGTGGACGGGGCCCGGCTGCTGATCTACCGGGCGGCCCAGGCCAAGCAGGACCACGAGCCCTACAGCCATCTGGCGGCTATGGGCAAGCTGGTGGCCTCCGAGACGGCCAGCGACGTGACCCGCCGCTGCCTGCAGCTGGTGGGCGGCTACGGCTACACCCGGGAGTACCCCTTCGAGCGCTTCATGCGGGACGCCAAGATCACCGAGATCTACGAGGGCACCTCCGAAGTCCAGCGCATGGTCATCTCCGCCTGGATGGGGGTCAAGTAATATACGGATCGAACAACTACAGACATAGTCAGGAGGTTTATCAATGAAATACGTAAAACTCGAAATTAACAACCACATCGGAATCGTTACCATCGACCGGCAGGAGGCGCTGAACGCCCTTAACAGCCAGGTGCTGACCGACCTAGACGAGATGATCGACCAGGTGGCGGCGGACGATGAGATTTACGTCATGATTCTGACCGGCGCGGGCCGCTCCTTCGTGGCGGGCGCCGACATCGGCGAGATGAAGGGCTTCTCCTCCATCGACGGTAAGCGCTTCGGCGTCCACGGCGGCGGTGTGTTCCTCAAGCTGGAGAACATGGCAAAGCCGGTGATCGCGGCGGTGAACGGCTTCGCCCTGGGCGGTGGCTGTGAGCTGTCCATGGCCTGCGACATCCGCCTGGCAAGCGAGAAGGCCCGGTTCGGCCAGCCCGAGGTGGGCCTAGGCATCACCCCCGGCTTCGCGGGCACCCAGCGGCTACCCCGCATCGTGGGCGTGTCCAAGGCCATGGAACTGATCCTTACCGCCAGGACTATCAAGGCCGACGAGGCCAAGGCCATCGGCCTGGTCAGCGATGTCTATCCCCCCGAGGAGCTGATGCCCAAGGCCATCGAGCTGGCGGAGGCCATCTGTGCCAACGCCCAGATCGCGGTGCAGGAGTCCAAGCGCTGCATCCGCATGGGCATGCAGACTGACATCGCCACCGGCTCCGCCTTCGAGGCCGAGGCCTTCGGCGTCTGCTGCGGCACCGAGGACAAGAACGAGGGCATGGGCGCGTTTTTGGAAAAGCGGGCGGAGAAGCACTTTAAAAACCGGTAACAGGAGACTGGATGCAATGAAAAAAGTAGTTGTCATTGGTGGCGGCGTCATGGGCCTCGATATTGCTCAGGTATTTGCCAAGGCAAACTTTGATGTAGTAATTCGGGATATCAGCGATGAGGTCATTCATAATGCTGAAGCCAGGCTGAACAAAGCCTTGGATAAACAAATAAATAAAGGTAAGTTGAACGAACTCGGTAAGAAGGCTCTCATCGATAAGATCATTTTTACTACCGAGCTGACACTGGCCGCCGATGCTGACCTGGTCGTAGAGGCCGCCGTTGAGAATTTGGAGATTAAAAAGCAGGTATTTGCTCAGTTAGATACTATCTGCAAGCCAAGCACAATTTTTGCCTCCAACACTTCATCTATCTCTATTTCGGCGATAGCCGCCGCCACCAAACGGCCGGATAAGTTCATTGGTATTCACTTCTTTAACCCGGCTGCTGTTATGAAACTGGTAGAAGTCATCCGCGGAGCCAACACTTCGGACGAAACCTTTGATACAGTCTTCAAATTGGTCAAAGCAATCGGTAAGGAGCCTGTATCCGTCCACGAAGCGCCTGGTTTTGTCGTCAATAAAATCCTGGTGCCAATGATCAATGAGGCTTGCGATCTGGTCTATACCGGCGTGGCTTCTATAGAAGGTGTTGACACCGCGATGAAGCTGGGCGCGAACCATCCCATGGGCCCCCTGGCCCTGGCTGATTTAATCGGCCTGGATATTTGTTTGGCTGCAATGGATACCTTGTATAGCGAAACTCATGACTCTAAATATCGGGCCTCACTACTACTGCGCAAGATGGTGCGAGCTGGCTGGCTTGGCCGCAAAACTGGAAAGGGCTTCTATGATTACTCCAAATAGAGGCCGTCTAGGTTGCTGATCTACCAGTTCACACAACAAAATCCATTTTATAAATAGAAGGCAATTACCATAGCAACGATGAATTTTTTCTCTCCTTGGAGGTGCTAAGTGTGAGCAAAATTAAAAGCATCGATGAAGCGATTGATCTGATCCAGGATGGTGCGGTTGTCACAACATCTGGCTTTGTACTCTGGGGCATGGCGGATTGGGTATTTAAGGCTGTGGAGGATCGCTTTTTGAAAACCGGGCACCCAAACAACCTGGAATGTGTATTCACCGGGAGCGCCGGCTCAGAGGGTTCTGGCTATGACCGCTGGGCCCACGACGGACTTGTTTCCAAGATTATTGCAGGCCATTTCGGCTTGAATCCTAACTTTTGCAAATATGTAAGTGAAAATAAATGCCAGGCCTATAACTGGCCGCATGGGGCTATCCTGAATTCGCTTCGTGCCGCTATTTTGGGCCAGAAGCATTTCATGAGCAAGATAGGTCTGCAAACTTTCGTTGATCCTCGGCTAGAGGGCGGCAAGCTGAACCGTGTGACTACAGATGATCTAATCAGGGTAGTCGAATTTGAAGGCGAGGAGTGGCTATATTATCCTACGCCTAAATTTGACATCGGCATCATCCGTGGGACAACTGCAGATCAGAATGGCAATATTTCAATCGAAGACGAATGTGGACCCATGAATATGCGTGATATTGCCATGGCGGTCAAAAGTTGCGGAGGCAAGGTAATTGTGCAGGTTAAAAATCTTTCCGCCAACAAGCTGACCGCAGATCGGATCGAAATTCCGGGTGTGTTTGTGGATGCTGTTGTGGTCTGCGAAGAACCGGAAAAATATCACCGCCAAACGAAAGATATCTACTATTCGCCGAGATACGCCGGACATATTGATATTCCAACGGATGAGGTGAAAACACTGCCGCTCGACCCCCGTAAAGTGATTGCCAGGCGGTGTGCAATGGAGCTAAGGCCAAATTCCATCGTAAATCTTGGTATCGGCATACCAGAGCTTGTGGCGAATATTGCGGCGGAAGAAGGGTTTGCCGATGAAGTGGTCATGAGTGTCGAGGCCGGTATGCTTGGAGGTGTTTTGGGATCTGGCGACACATTCGGATGCGCAGTTAATGCCATCGGATTGTTATCTATGACCTATAATTTCGACCTATATGATGGTGGAAATTTGGGCATGGCGGTTCTCGGCCTCGCGGAATGTGATGCAGAGGGCAATATCAATGTGAGTAAATTTGGCCCAAAGATTCCTGGCTGTGGCGGATTTATTGATATAACGCAGTCTACTCCCTTGGTGATCTTTGCTGGTACATTTACAGCAAGCGGTGCAAAGCTCGAAGCGGCAGACGGTGTATTGCGTATTTTGCAAGAGGGAAAGGTTAAGAAATTCAAAAATACGGTTCAACAGATTACTTTCAGCGGGGAGTATGCCGCCTCTTCTGGGCAAAAGGTGCTCTATGTCACAGAGCGGGCGGTTTTGGAACTGACAAAAGATGGGTTGATGCTGACTGAGATCGCACCTGGTGTCGACCTGCAGAGAGATATTTTGGATCAGATGGAATTTAAGCCGTTAATTGCAAAAGACCTCAAAACAATGGATGCAAGAATTTTTGCTGATTGTAAGATGGGTTTCTATCCTAATCACTGCGGCACATGATTCCAAGTCCTATCATACATCGCTACGGTCACTCGACAACCTGATGATTTCATTGGTACGTACTTCTTCAACCTCACCACCGTCACGAAGTTGGTGGAAGTTATGTGGAGGGTGTGGACACTGCCATGAAGCTGGGCGTCATCACTCCATGGCCCCCGACCTGGGCGACCTGATCGGCCTGGGCGGGGGCCTGGCTATCATGGACACCCTGCACAATGAGACCCACGACCTCAAGTACCGCGCCTCCCTGCTGATGCGCAAGATGGTCCGCGCAGGTAAGCTGGGCCGAAAGACCGGCGTGGGCTTCTATGACTACCGTAAATAAGGGGAGAGCATGGATTTTCAAGCGATTTATCAGGAGAAGCTGACTACCGTCGAAAACGCGGTGAAGGCGGTCCGCTATCCATCTCTGGTGCCATCACACGGACGAAGGTTATGTTTTTTTAATTTATTTATAAGCGACTGACGGCTTATGCCGAGAATATGGGCGAGATGGGTTTGATTGGAACAGTTCCTTTGGCACGAATCAAGATAGAGGTTTTCAAAACGATCCATAGCCTCTTTGTAGGTGGCGCCGTCTCTTATAAGCTGCTCTATAACATCGGGAATTAAATAGGATGGTGCTGATGTGGATGCGGGCAAAAAATTAGCAGAATTTTTCTCCCTGTGCTCTTTATTCTCGATACTTCTGGATTTTGTTATATAGTAAGGAAGGTCTGAAATTTGAATCGTTGATGACTTGGCAAAAATAGCGGAACTCTCGATCACATTTTTTAACTCCCGAACATTACCTGGCCAGGAATATTGTTTAAACACAGCGAGAACTTCATCGGAAACTCCACTAAATTGCTTGGACGAAGCTTCATTGTGGGCCTGTATGAAGTGCTCGGTAAGAAGCGGAATGTCCTCTTTCCGCTCCCGGAGAGGTGGGATTTCCAGGACAAAAGTGCTGAGCCGATAAAACAGATCACTTCTGATTTTACCGGATTCCATACACTTGAATGGATCCTCATTGGTTGCCGCCACAACACGGAAGTCCAAGCTAATCTCCTTGTCAGAGCCAAGCCGATGGATCTTTTTTGTCTCCAATGCGCGGAGGAGCTTAGCTTGGATGGAGTAGTCCAAAGAGTTGACCTCATCTAAGAACAGGGTGCCGCCGTTTACCTGCTCGAATATGCCCGGACTGTCAACGGAGCCCGTATAGACGCCCTTTTTGGTTCCGAAAAGCAGGCTCTCTGCCAACCCACCTGGGATAGCGGCGCAATTCTGGGAACAGAATTGCTTATTGCTCCGGAGGCTGAGGCCGTGGATGGCTTCCGCGACCATCTCCTTGCCGGTGCCAGTTTCTCCATATCCAGAGCTACAACACCACGTGGGCGGGCACCCAGAAGCTCTACGACTACGTAAACCACAACCCGGAGGTCATGGGTGCGCCGGTGGACGACACCAATGACGTCCACGTCATCGCCCAACTGGACAACTTCATCTCCATCAACAACGCGGTGGACGTGGATCTGTTCGGCCAGGTGAACGCCGAGAGCGCCGGGCTCAAGCACATCTCGGGCACCGGCGGGCAGTTGGACTTCGTCCTGGGGGCCTACCTGTCCAAGGGGGGCAAGAGCTTCATCTGCCTGTCCTCCACCATGACGGGCAAGGACAGACAGATGAAAAGCCGCATCGTCCCCACCCTCACCAACGGCTCCATCACCACCGACCCCCGCTCCGCCGTCCACTACCTGGTGACGGAGTACGGCATGGTCAACCTGAAGGGGGCCTCCACCTGGGAGCGGGCGGAGAAGATCATCTCCATCGCCCACCCCGACTTCCGGGAGGAGCTGATTGCCCAGGCAGAGAAGATAGGTATCTGGCGAAAGAGCAACCGGTAACTAAACCTACAACAAAGTGCGGAGGCACCAGCCCCTATTAAAAGGCTGGTGCCTCCGTTGATTTTCAATTGGATAAGGACTGTTGGTAAAGGTATTTTGAGATGCTTGTGAGAGGAAAGGGAACATTATAATCTACCTGGGTTCACTGTGGCGTTAAGGAGTGCCAGCGCCTGCCGGCGCATCGCACTGCCTTCACCTATGCAGCAAAAAGAACCTGGATCTGCTGCAGACTTCTTAATGCCGCAAATCAAGCCGCCGGCTTTGCGCGTTGTCACAAAACCGACGGCCTTTGTTTTACCCATCGGCACACGGTAGGGTGCCGCGGCCCTCCGCTTCTGAATTTTGGACTTCCAAATTCAGAAGAACGGAGGAAACAGCATGGGTTTCAACTATGCCAAGGAACATAGGAAGTTCGAAGCCAAGTGGAAGAGGCTCCGCAAGGAGTACGAGGAAGCCGGTATGGATGAGTATGCAATTGAACAGCTTTATCTATTTGACCTCGAAGTCTTTTGCTCTGAAAGATCCTATAGCAATCATACGCAGCCATTACCCGATATGCATGTCTCAGAAAACACAGCAAACCACTCAACTCTACTGAAAAAGTTCGAAAGTCTCTCATGCGAATTGGACGAACTGGCGTATTCAGATCGATATTTCTGGATAGATACGATTGATAACCCTGAACTTGCCTCCAAGCTCAAACAGTTGACGCGCCCCGATTTGGAGCTCCTGACCCTATCGGCCATAGATGAGCATAAACAGTGGGAAATAGCAGGGCTGCTCGGATGTAATCAATCTGTAGTATCCAGGCGCTTGAAGAAAATTAAAAAATTTTTAGAAAAGTAGCATAAAAATTGCCTCCTCGCTGCCTACACAGTGAGGAGGCAATTTTATACCTCCCGTGCAGCTTGAAAACTTCATATCCGGCAGCGGGATACGTCTGCTGACGAGAGGCCCTCCGGGAGGAGGGCTGGAGCGACGCTGGAGGATGCGCCAAGACCACCTGTGCGGGAAACCGCATCAAAGACGGCCAAGGAAGGTACAGAGCGGTGCCCATCCGTCCACAAAGCAGCCTGTGGCGGGCTGTTTCGCATTGCGGCCAGGATTTTCCTGATCCGACCCTCGTCAGCAATCTGATAATGATACTCCTGTCCAGCCACAGCCCCGGGTGAAACCGGGATCAAGCAATGGGGGCAGCTCGGAGAGATCCTCGGAGGGGTGAGATTCCCGTGATGTGTGCCAACACAGTCCGTCTGCTGCCGCCCAGGGCCCGGGAAGTAGTGTCGAATAGGGCCAACCAGCGAAATGTATTTTTGAGAAACTCAGTGGGGGCCGTTCTGCGGCCATGAGCCTCATAACGGCCCCCATTTCGAAATGGAGATACGAGATGAACCAGAACATCAACTACATCGGAATGGTAAACCTCCTCCGGCACCTCCAGAACGCCGGCCTTGTCAGCCGGAAGGAGGCCGGGAGGATTGCTGCCCGGCTCCGTGTAGAGACCGGGGCGGACGTCATATTTTTCCCCTGATTTTTGTTACGTTTGGATATGGATATTTTGCGGCAGTGCTGGTATTGTGTGTTGCTGAAAAGGAGGTGATTCCGTGGGCAAGCAGAAGAAAACCAGCGGTTCCCTGGCGCTGAACAGCACACCCCAGGTGATCACCATCCCGCCCAGCAACCCGGTCAGAGCCCGGAAGCTGCGGG
>ERZ1643246.617-NODE-617-length-44700-cov-100.530429_pt1 | contig 44700 bp, 72 predicted proteins | sample MGYA00579265_ERZ1643246 | MGnify/ENA primary metagenome ERZ1643246 (study PRJEB29033, sample SAMEA4952261) | chicken gut metagenome | biome: Broiler Chicken; feature: Gastrointestinal Tract; material: Caecum | place: Ireland | collected 2018 | study: Broiler... | reverse complement strand
ACTATTCACATGTCAATGGGCTTTTCTAAAATAATTAATATGGTACTATTCACATATCAACTGACTAAGGAGTAATTGACATGCAACCATCTGAACTAGGCATCCGTGTAGAACAACGCCGTAAAGAACTAGGTATCTCCCAGCGCCGTCTGGCAGTCCTGACCGGCGTTTCCCAGGGCGCGATTAACCAGTTGGCACTTGGAGTAACTCAGGGCGTCCGCCCGGCAACGCTGTTTAAACTGGCGGAAGTGCTGGAAGTAGACGCCAAGTGGCTGGCGTTCGGTGAAGGGGCTTAACGCCCCTTTCTTTTTACCTATTCCAAATCCTCTTCTGTCACTATCAGCATCTCATTCGGTTCGTATATTGTCTTAGGAATCTTGTTGTCGTTTATCCCCCACGGCAACCGGTATTGCTTAGGTATGGGCCTGTTGTTGTCATCCAGACCTGAGACGATAATCCCGGCCTCGTGCATCTCTTCCAGTTTCTTCCGAAGGTCGTTATTAGCGTTAATCGGTACGCCGTAACTATCTTCTTTAGCTGCTTTGACGATAGCTGACATGGAAAACCCCCGCTTGTCGTCGCCCTGCTCCTGCAATTTACCTAATGCGTAAATAACCGTAGCTTCTTTGGTATCCAGTTTCTCGAACTGACCTACTTTTTCTTTAACAGCCGCTTTACCTTCTTTCGTCAGCCCTTCTTCCCGCTCTTTCTCCTCGTCCGTCTTGAATGGTTCGAAGCCCCACGGCATCAATACAAGCGCCTTGTGTGGCTCAGGCAGGTCGAGGTTAACGATTGTGCCGTATTCCTCTGTGCTGCCAAGGAACTCAACCGCGCGGTATTCTTTCGGTGGTGGTGCTTCACGGAACTGTACAGACTCCAGCACCATGCCAACCGTTTTCTGTTGCGGCCCGTGCTTAAATTTAGAGTGGTATACGTTTATCTGACGGTCAGTGGCGCGTTCAATTGTCAGTTCCACATCGACGCCAGCATACAATGCCCCACTGCCGCGGGCTTTCTTTCCCCCCTTTGGTGTATGGTGGACAACGCCTACCGCAGCTTTAGTTGCGTCACGCACTTCTTTCAGGATGGCGATAACCTTACCCATGCCAATTGCCGTCGATGAACTGTTCTCGTCGAACTTATCAATCGTCAGGGCCAGCGTCTGGTTGAGGGTGTCAAACGCGACCATGCCAATTGGCTCGTCGCCAGCAGTTTCGCGCATTAACTTAATCAGGCCTTTCAGTTTGCCGACTTCGCCCATATCAATTACGTGTACATAATCTTTACCTTCCTCGCCATATTTAGCCGCGAGTGCGTCGATACGTGTACGTGTAGCAGCGCCACCTTCACCGTCGATATAGAAATGGTGGCAACGCTGAGTATCTGCCCCCGCAAACCGGTACCCGGCAGCGCTGAGATACATCATCCCCAGCGTATAGAATGATTTGTACGTGCCAGACTCCCCGACGATGTCCCATATGCAATCCGACGGCATGTACCCTTCTACGACGAAATCAGCCTTTACCGGTTCTGGTAACTCGTCCTCCTCTGAGTCCTCATCGTCTTCCAGGTCGTCCAGGCTGCATGAAACAGATTCACGTGCACCCCATCCAATAGCCTCGGCGACTTCACTGAACGGAAGACCAGTCGCGTCGCAAGCATACTTCCACACCTCCTTCGGTAACATGCCTTCTGTTGCCGTAATGTCGGTGTCGTGAATCATCGTTACGTTCGGCGCTTCATATCCCTCGCGCGGGAAGCACAGCAGGAAGTCGTCCGGGCGTGGTGTAGGGTCGCTGTAGTTTTCTGCGTGTTCTGGTGTAGCGGGCATCTTAAGGCCGCGCGGCGTCATGATGCCGCCGTACTCAAACGCCAGGGCTTCGAACGCGTCCGTAAACGCCGTACGCAGTTCTTCTGGTATCTGGTAATCTGATGCGCTGCTCACCTCGTAATCCGGTATACCTTCCAGTAACTCGTCAGGGTCAATCAGGTCGTTGCGGCGCGACCAGATAACCTGAGAGCCAACCGGCGGCAGGTACATAGGCTGCGAAAGAGTGAACCCACTGCGGTCAGCACCCATGCCTTTGAAGAAGTGCTCCAGCAATCCGTGGCGAACGCGGATGATGTCGCCACCTTCAACCGGTCGGCCCAGCGGCATGACGACGCGAAAGCGCGGAGACTCATCAGTATGTGATGCCGTGGTGTAGAGACACATCGCCAGGCGGCTGCGCTTAACCAGGCGCACAGCTTCCTGATACTCTTCCGGTGTTGCGCTGTCGAAGTCCAGATACGCCAGCGACGATTTGCTTACAGACGCGTCACAGCGATAAAAGAAGCCTTTACGCGCCTGCTTAAAGTCACCGGTTTCCTGGTCTTTTACGGTGCTGTGCGTCGAGTCGCACGCGGCAGTGATATAGCCAGGCGCGGTCTTCGGGTTAATTCCGTCACGAACAGCATCGAGCGGCTGGATTAACTCTTTCAGGTCGTCCAGTGTTGCCGCGTGTGTGGTTCTGACGTTTATATCCTTTTTCTCTGCCCGCGAGTTGCGACGAGACCAAGAGTAGGATAAAATTACATCGGACATGTTGTATATTCCTTCAGCAAGTAATTTAGCCTCGGCGTTCACCGCGTCGGGGCTTTCTTTTATTCCAGGTCGCGGGAGATATTACCCTCGGGAACCAACACTTTTCCAATACTTCTCGCTTTCTCTGTAATAGGCGTTGCTCTTGTTGTCCGATAAAACTTTCCTTTATTAAGAACCTCTCCGTGTTGCTCAAGAACATTTAGAGCATGTTTAATCGGATTTACACCGTAATTATCTAGCCGGTATCTACGAAGCCCGTCTACCGTAAAAGCACCGTTCGCCTCGGTAAGTCTGCGTGCGCACATTAATATGTGTTTCTGGAATTTAGTTAACATCTTTCACGTTCTCCTTAATCCACGCCTCCACGGTAGCGCGGTCAAACGTACCTGGCTGCCGGTAGCCGTTAATAACACGACAACACTCCGGGAACTTTCCTGACCGAAGCCAGCGATTAAGAGTCATAGGGGAAACCCCGATTAAGTCTGCTACTTCTTTCTGTGTCATTTTACACGCCCTCTTTATCAAGTTAAACAACTATAACACCTACGATAGCCAAACACAACCTATTGACAAAATAAAATGTAGCTGTAAAATCAACGTATCGAAGGACCATAGTTCAGAATTACTTAGAAATATTATTCTTAAGTCTCTGGTGACCAAAGCCCGGCCCATAAAGGACGGGCGCTGAGAGTCACTTCGACAACGTTAGTATCTAAGTTTCCTCAAAGTAACAGCAAGTCACAAGAAAGCCCCCGTCTATTTAAATTTTACCGCATGATATAAGTTATTGATTCGCAAGCTCACTCACTCACTCTTGGTGCCTTCGGCACCACGTTCGTTTCGTTTCGCTCGCTATCCTATTAAACAAAAGAATCACAACGGCAACGTAACTATCTCTTGCGCACCCCAACATAATAGGATACTATTCACCTATCGAAACGAGACAGAGGAGTGAGGGTTATGTTTAAGAAGGGTCAGTTGGTTAAAACGAAACGCAGCGGACAGTACGTAATAGTTACCCAGGACGAGAACGAGTATGACGATGATAATCTGGTTGATGTATGGGGTCTGGTAAGAAAGAAAAATGGGTTCGCCTTACGCGATAATTTAGAACTCATCGGCAACAATTTTAAATTCAAAGGGGTGAAGTGATGGAGGAATTAATTTACGACGTATATGTAGACGGGGTTATCTCAGAGACGACAAGTAATAAAGATTACGCAATAAAGCGGTATGTGTATTACGCAACCATTGTAGGAAAGATGGTAGAAGTGCGGGAGCGAACGGCATCGAATCGCGATGCTCGTGCCGACGACTCTGAGGGAGGTTGCCGTGTTAAGTAAATACCGCATAGTTAGCGAAGAGTGGGTTACCGCCTTCGGTGAGAAACGAATTACACCTGCCGTGCAGGTTCGCGTTGGCTTTTTCTGGTGGGTTACTCTGGTGGGTTACTCTGACCCGTTGCGAAAGCGTCAAGCAGGCGCGCTACTACATCGAACATGGTTGCACCCGGCGCGAGAAATCTAAAGTTATCGGAGTTATTAGTTATGAATAATACTGAACTGGAAAAAGTCTCTGACACCCTTCATAAGGTACGGGTCATGCGTCGGGGTGCCGGGCTGGAGCAGTTTTATAACATGTGGCGCACCGCGACGCGCGACCCTGAGTTTCTGCGAACAGGTTATTATTTCATTAAAGGCATTATCCCGATTCGCGCACGCGGGGATTACGGTTGGGTTCGCGAGACACCTAATCTTATGTGGTGCTGGTATTGCGGTGAATTCTGGGTACACGTTAAAGAGAAGATGGGCTAAGTTATGAGAGAAGCATTTGAACGGTGGGCCGTCGTCGAGGGCCTGCCGGTTAACAAGGGTTCGAAGAAAGAGTACCTGAACGTTAAGACGCGTCTTGCGTGGCGGGCGTGGAAAGCTGGTGTTCGAACTGCGATGAATAAGGGGTGAGATATGAGCAAGTGGGTTAAGTGTAGTGAGCGAATGCCGGGTGATTTTGAAGATGTGCTGGTTTCAGATGGGGGTAACGTTGAGGTGATGTGGTGGGACTGCGACGGTTTCTGGGATTGTTGGGCGCCGCGTAACTCAAACATCGATACCGACGATGTAACCCACTGGATGCCGTTGCCTGAGCCACCCTCGCTGGTATAACAGGTGGTGTAACAGGTCAATAGTTTAAGATTTTACTGAGTGACTTACGCTGCTACACAGCAGCGTATCATTTTTCTCATTTTTGTTCTATTTCACCAAACTCAACAATCGAAGCGACTATTGCGGGAGATGCAACAATGAAACTAACGAAACGACAGGCAGAGACCTTACGGGAGATAGCAAACGGCAGAACTATGCTTAGGGGTAGATTCGACCGCTACTGGTGGCAAGATTCTGATGAGTTATGCACTAGGGTTGCCCGACGCCTCCGTAGCAAAGGGCTTATTAGAACTGTGTATCTCAGCGCCACTCGTGATGTGGTTCAGATAACCGCAGCGTGTGAAAGCGAGTTACTAAAACACCAATAAAATTTACTTGCACACGTAGATATAATAGACTACTATTCATTTACACAAACGAGAGGAGAGACAGAAGATGAAAGATTATAGCGAAGTAACTTTATGCGAGTTGCAGGACGAGTACGAAGATATGCTCTACCCGTTCATCTGCGACGGAGATTACAGCGGCGTCTATAACGGAGTGAGCGAAGAATATGAATACTAAAAACGAGCATCTGCTTAAAGTTACCCCAGTATGGTCAGCGTGGGTTATCGCCGCTGATGGGAAGCACGTACCAAAATTAGTGTTCACTGATGAGAAAGTTGCGCGTGAGTGGCTTCGCGCCGGCAAGAAAGGTGAACGCGGCATCATGAAGGTTGGGCTTGTAGGAGACGTATTATGAGTAACAAAAACGAAGTATTCGAGTACCTGATTGACCAGCTACGGCAGCAGGTAAATAGCAACCCGTACAAGAAACAGTGTGAAGACCTGGCGCATGAGGTGCTGTCACTTAAGAATCAGTTACGTGATGCGTCGGCGCTGGTGGCTGAGTTACATGAAACAATAAAACTAATGAACGAGGACTTCGACCGTGTAACCAACCACGGCGGCCCGCTGCCTAAAGGGAAGAGCTACGTAGTAGGCGAACACGGACCCGAGCAATCCGGTTGCCGTAAGGAAGACGTTCAGGAATGCGAGCACTCTTGGATTATTATGCCTGGGTTGTTTCTCAGCGAAGGCAATCCGAACAACGTTCCTGGTAGTGAGCTTTGCGCTAAATGTGGTAAACGTGAGTGGGACGACAAGGAGTATAAACCGAAAAACGATACCCATGAATGCGACCATGATTGGGTTTTGGATGAAAAAGGGGACTATTTCGTTTGCACTAAATGCGGTAGGCAAGAAGCGGAATTGAACGATTGCCAACATACTAATACCGTTGGTTTGCGTAAAGAGGGTGTGAAGAGGTGCGACCATGTTTGGTACAGGTACAACCTGGGCGGCTATACTAAGATGTGCACTAGATGTGGATTAAAGAGATGACCAGCATCTTATTCATCTGGGTATTATCCGCAGGCCAGATGCAACTAGCGGCATCAGAAACGTTTTACTCGATGGAGGCGTGCCAGTCAGCGGCACGCGCCGCAGAGAACGCGCACTTCCTGTTTCAGGGCGACAAGCCCAACGATTCAGAGGTACGCGCTATCTGCTCACCTAAGCGACTTGGTAAACAGGAGAAGTGATTATGGTACAGAGATACGATTTAAAAGAAGACTGGGTTACCGGACATATTGACTTAGAGAAAGATACCGACGGCGACTGGGTTAGCTACGAAGACTACGCGGAGCTTGCGCGTAAATTTAATGAGCTTAAGGCATGGCGTACGCGGATACTTAATGACGCCTCCGACTCTCTGACACAGGCGGAGAAAGCGGAAGCCGAGCTACAGAAATACAAAGACCAGTTCCCGGATTACGTCGAGTGCCCGAACTGTGGGCCGTTTACATATGTGGGAGGGGTGGAGTGATGGTACAGAGATACGAATTATCTACCAGATGGGAAGAGCCTGAGATGGCTAGATGGGACTACGGCGACTATGTGACATACGATGATTACGCGGCGCTTGAGCATAAGCTGCGTAACTTCGCTGAACAGGTAACGTACGAACCTTGTTCGAAAGTTACAGAAGAAATGGCCCGCGAGATTCTCGGTATATGAGCCTCGCAACTGACATCCTGAAACGAAGCGGCCTTGCGCCGCTGTCACCGAGGGCGAACACCCGGATATACAAGCGACGTCGTAACGCGCTGTACCCTGAGATTCAGGCCAGACGCAAAGCGGTCCGCGCTTGTGGATTCCAGAACGGGAAGGCCGTGAATCTCGGTGAGTTTAAAACACAGGAACGCGCAGCAATCGCTAATCGGTTATTTAATTACTGGAAATCGCTGGGATACGATGATATCCCGACGAAACCACAGAGAAGACAATACATCTGGAGACACAAATGACGACTATCGCGTTTGACGGAAAGACAATGGCCTGTGACACACGTGTTGTGTGCGGGAGTAACTGTTACAACACAGACACAAAGATATACGAGAATGATACTTATGTTATAGGGGTAGCGGGTGACGCTGGAGTTGGCACTATGCTTATCGACTGCCCGTATATCCTCCAGGCCAGACCATACGAATTCGATTTCGAAGCCCTGGTGTTCGTGAAAGACGCAGAAAAGGTGTATAAAGTCGCGTTTTATAAATCATGGGATTGCGCACTAAGTTCAGTTATTCCGGTTGCCGATGGCTTCGCCGCCGTAGGTTCCGGTTCTCCTTATGCACTGGCGGCTATGTATTTAGGTAACACAGCAACACGTTCGGTAACAGTAGCCTCTCAATTCGACACCAACACCGGCGGCAAGATTATTACCAAACAACTATTAGGATAATTCCTACCCGTGGTATCCTCCAGTTACTGCATACTTAATACGGACCTGGAGGATTCATCTTGGATAAATTTACTGAAACAGTGACAGGCTGGCTTCTCGCTGCCGCATTCGCCGGAGGGGTCATCGGGCTACGACAACATAAGTCCGTTATTTCTGGCCCTATCGACGGCTTCTGCTTTATTGCTACTGGCTTCACCTGCGCCGTATTTGGTGCACCTCTCGCAGCTCAATGGTTTGGCATAACGGGTGACCGTGAAATCGCAGGTCTGGGCTTCATCATCGCTATTCTCTGGATGCCTATCTATTCCCGTCTCTCCGGTATCGTTGCCGGAGAATACATTGCACGTCGAGGAGGCCCGGATGAATGAGTTATTCTGGTTCGGCGGTATGCTGGCAATCGGGGGCACATCGCTGTTTAATGTGTACCATCCCAGCGTGGATGACGGATTGTTTGGTCGGGTTCTCTATATCCTGACCGCTATCGTCTGCGCCGCCGGATGTATCCACCTGTTACAGGGCAGCATGTCACCAATGTTGCCTGAGACGTTAATCACATTAGTTGCGCTGCGCCAGATTCGCCAGGCGTGGCTGTCATACGGAGGACATAAGCGTGTCTCGAAACATTTCAGATAATGGCTTGCAGTTCAAGAAAGCGTGGGAGAAGTTTCGCGGAACTGCTTACAAAGCAACAAAGAACGAGAAGTACTGGACCATAGGTTGGGGCCATACCGGGCCGGATGTGTACGAAGGTCAGAAGATTACCGAGGGCCAGGGGCTACTGCTGCTGAACCGTGATATGCAGTGGGCTGTGAAAGCGGTTGACGAGGTGGCGCACCCGTCACTAACCCAGGCTCAGTTTGATGCCGTTGTTGACCTGGTGTTCAACGCCGGAACTGGTGTTATCGCGGCGACCACCGGAACCGGTAAGGCACTACGGCAGGGCGACATCCCTACTCTACGGCATAAGATGAGGCAGTTCATCAACCAGCGTAACCCGAAAACCGGTAAACTCGAGCCTGTGCTCGGCCTACGCCGTCGCGTAGCTGGTCGTCTGGCGCTGTTCGACGGTAAACCGTGGCAGGAGGCAGAGACTATCGGGAGGGCTGTTAAATGATGGAAGAAAACTGGGACGTATGATATTCTGGTTAGGCCAAGTTTTTCGTATTTGCTTACTGGAGGCCATCATGGCGCTACAAGAGTTTACCAACCCCGTTAAGTCTCGTGATGATATTGACGAGTCAATCGGTTATGGTGAAGGCTGATATCGTCTGATATAATCACCACACGCTGTTTGTGCTTGCACCACCCCACGAAACCCGGACCGCGAATCCGGGTTTTATTTCGTCAACAGAAGATAAACAACATTGTGGGCATTCCGGGTATCATCACCCGTGCGGACCTGTGGCAAGGTCAGGCCAATGTGCGGTAACGCGTGCCGGAAATCTCTGTTGACACCCAACAACGGCAGCTTCATACTGGTTTCACCTACTCAAGGTACATAAGACCATTGGTCGCCGTATGGTGGCATCCGTAACAGGGAATGGCAGTGCCTTGAGGGCTACTCCAACCTCCTGTTTCATCCCGGCCCTGACCCAGCCGGGATTTTTTTTTATCTATCTTCCGCAATGACTAGTTGACTATTACTCTCACACCAATTATATTTACTCTATCGACAACGAGAACGGAGTAGAGAAGATGAGTAACTTCCATAACGAACATGTGATGCAGTTCTACCGCAATAATCTGAAAACTAAAGGAGTGTTTGGAAAATGAAAATCACAGATATAGAAGCATTCGAAGACGCACAACTGATGGCACGTATTGCCGTTGGCAACCTGAGCAACAATATCCCGTCGGATTCGTTCTGGTTCGCCGCGATGCAGGCACTGAAAGCAGCATATGCAGGAGAGAAGAAATGAGCGAACATGGTCAAGTAAGCCAACCGTTACGTGTAGGTCATAAAGTCAGTCACACCCCGTTCCCGACACGCGAGGAACTGATGAAACGTAACAGTTTCCCGGGGCCGGACAAGAACAAGTATCTCAATCGCATGTGGGGAGAGCGTAAAGAATGACCGGCCGCGACTACGAAAAGATGATGGTAGAGGCTGTTAACTGCGGCGTAGATGTAAGCCACGTGATGCACGTCCTGAATACTAAAATCGCGGTAGCGGAGCAAATGGTTGAGTCGCTCTATGAGACACGCCGTGAACTGATTAACCGCTTCAACCTGAACAAAGGTGGCACCAATGCCTGAAATCACAATCGCATCACTCGAACGCCGTATTCTGGTGCTTGAGTCGGAGAAACAGACGTTAGGTGGGCAACTGTCGATTAACGGGGAGTTTCAACTGGAGGCGTTTAAGATTCTCCTGGGTAAATTGAAGGAAGAAGAGCAGAAACTACTTCTTTCTCCTGAGTTCGATTACGGTGTTGATGATGAAAGCGCCTGAACCTGTAGTCATTGATGGCGTCCTGTGGAAACCTTACTCGGTTAACCACATCGACGCCGACGGGAAGAAGTTCAGCTTCTACATTTTTGCAATTAGCCGAGAGCACGCCGCCTGCGTGGTAGACGACATACGAGAAACGGCGTGGTTAGGCGATGAGATAGTGGGGTGGGGGCATGAGTCTTGAAGTGGTTATAGGTCTTGTAGCGACCAGTTATTTTATCGGTGTATTGATTGGGTTTGTGTGGGGTAAAAACAGTGTTCAGTGACATCAGCGCAGCAATCGAAGAAGCAATATGGCGTCGCTACAACGGCGAGCAACAACGGCACTTCTGCCTCGTGCAGCGCGGTAACATGATTGCCGTAGTGCAGGACAGAGATAATAAATACCCAAATTCAATGTGGACGACGCGGAGTTTCTTAGGATGATTACCAGCATTCCGAACCTGATTAAAGAATACGGCTCGATGGCGGAGACATGCCGACAAACTGGCCTCAACGAAATGACAATTCGCAAGTATAGTAAAGATGTAGGCTGCGAGCGCCATGTAATTTATAACAACCGTCTGATGACGCACGTTAAGACAAGCCCGGTGTTATTCACGCGCCGTGGTATCACGAAGACCGAGCAACGCATTGCACGAGAGGAGAGCGAGGAATGAGTGAAAAACTATTATTACTTATGCTGCAGGTGCTTCTTGACGATGAAGGGCAGGTAGTCTTCCAGTTTACCGAGCGCGATAACCTGCTAATAGATGTCACTGACGGGACGTTTATGATCGGCGGACTGGAGGTAGTAAGAGAGGATGCGTTCCATTATCTAAGTGCCAATTACGACGTACTGGAAAATATTCGCTGATGAAACTACTAATCATCCCCAACGCCCGGGCAATCGCCGAAGCGAACGACCACTACGGCGGCGATGGCGAAAGAGCACCACGCCACGGTCTATATAACTGATACAAGCCCTCTACAGAGGGCTTTTCTGTACATCCCACCTAATCCCCTTATATAATCCCTTTAGACGCGTAGGGCGCGTCTGGTGCGCTCTGATGGTCAGACGCATATGCAAGGGGATTCTATGAAGCTGAAACTTAAGCAGCCATCGCCTGAGGTGGTGCAAGCTGCACATGAAGAAGCTGTTAGCGCAAACCGTCGCCGTAAACGACCGCGCGGTAAACAGAGCCTTTATCAGTCTTCCCGTAATTCTGCGGCATTGTGGGACCCGGATTATTGCGATGAGTTAATCCGGTTCTTTGACCGCAACTCATGGGAACTCGTACCAACGTCCAAGGGTGACGAACGCCCGTTGATTCAGGATAAACCACCATCTCTGGCCCGCTTCGCCTTACACATCGGCGTCACTATCCCGATTATTAAGCTGTGGCTGCGCGAGATTCCCGCATTTGCAGAAGCCTATGAAACAGCCCAGGCGCTGGAGGAGGCCTATTTCACCGAGACAGGCGCTGCCGGTATCTCCGCTACGTTTGCCGCCGCGAAGCTCGGCCTTAGCAAAGAGAAACCTGTTGAATCTACCGAAGAAACTGCGCCGACTGAGATTGTGTTCACCGTGGCGGAGCCTGTAGGTAAAATCGTCACAACGAACATGGGCGAGGTAGAGGAATGAGTATTCAGCTATCCGCTCCACAGGCGCTGTTCCTGAACTGCAAGAACAAATACAAGGCCTATGTTGGCGGCTTCGGCAGCGGCAAGACTTTCGTCGGCTGTCTGGACCTGCTTACATTCATGCTCAAGCATCCAGGTACGCGCCTGGGATACTTTGGGCCGACGTACCCAGCTATACGCGACATCTTCTACCCAACATTCGAGGAAGCGGCTAATCTGCTCGGCCTTGATGTGCTGGTTAAATCAGGCGACAAAGAAGTCGTTGTTACGCGAGGCAAGACGGTGCTCGGTACGGTTATCTGCCGTTCAATGGATAACCCCGGCTCGATAGTTGGTTTCAAAATCGCGGCTGCGGTCGTCGACGAGTTGGACGTATTGAGCCGTGAAAAAGCGGAGCTGGCGTGGAACAAAATAGTAGCCCGTATGCGTCTGGTTATTCCTGGCGTAACAAACCACATCTCCGTCACCACGACGCCGGAAGGGTTCAAGTTCGTCTTTTCTAAGTTCAAAGATAACCCGACACCGAGTTACTCGATGGTCCAGGCCTCTACTCACGAGAATGCGCGATTCCTGCCTCCGGATTACATTAGCTCGCTGACAGAGACTTACCCGGCGCAACTGATTAACGCGTATCTGAATGGTGAGTTCGTTAATCTGACATCCGGCAGCGTCTACTACGCCTACGACCGGCGAAAGCACCGCAGCAAAGAGACAATTCAGCCGGGGGACACGCTGTACATAGGGCAGGACTTCAACGTTACGAAGAACGCAAGCGCCGTGTATGTGCAACGTAAAGATGGCTGGCACGCGGTAGCAGAACTGAAAGGCCTGTTTGATACGCCGGACACCGTGCGCGTGATTACCGAGAAGTGGAAGTCGCAAGGTCACCGCATCGTCGTGTACCCGGACGCCAGCGGCAAGAACCGCAAGACCAACTCGGCGTCAATCTCTGACATAGCCTTACTCCAGCAGGCCGGGTTCGATGTGCGGGCTAAATCCGCCAACCCGCCAGTTAAAGACCGTGTTTTAGCCGTGAATACCGCGCTGGAAAAAGGTAAGCTGTGGGTTAACGACCACTTATGCCCCGAGATAGCCAAGACGCTGGAGCAGCAGGCTTACGACGATAACGGGGAGCCATCCAAAGATGGCGTCATCGACCATATGGCGGATGCCCTCGGCTATCCTGTAGTTTACGAGATGCCGGTGGTTAAACCCGTAATCAACATCCCGGTGACTTTCGCACTTTAAGAGGATTATTCAATGTTAACTATGAACGGTCAGAATCAGGGTGTTAAGACAAAACACCGGGAATGGCTGCATCACTTCGATAAATGGCAGAAGGTGCGCCACGCGCTGGAAGGCGACCTTATTCGCTATCTGCGCAACGTTGGGAAGAACGAGCCGGACGCCACCTATGCCGCACAACGCCAGGAAGAATATGAGAACGGCGCTATCTGCTACAACTTCACTAAACGTACCCTGGCGGGGATGGTGGGGTCGGTGATGCGCAAAGACCCTGAACAGATTATTCCGCCTGAACTGGAGTACCTGTTACGCAATGCGGACGGTTCGGGTGTCGGGCTGTGGCAGCACGCGCAGGATACGCTAATGGAGATTGACTCGGTGGGTCGTGGCGGGTTGCTGGTGGACGCGCCGGAGACAGCCGCAGCAACGGCGGCAGAACAGAACGCAGGTTTATTAAACCCGGTCATCGCGTTCTACGCCGCGGAGAACATCATTAACTGGAGACTGACCCGCGTCGGTTCAGTCAACCGTGTGACAATGGTCGTGCTGCGGGAGATGTGGGAATACTCAGAACCCGGAGCAGAGTTCGAAACAAAATTCGGTGAGCAATACCGCGTTCTCGATTTGATTGACGGGCGCTACCGCCAGCGCATTTACCGCTTCGATGCCGAAGGTGGTGCTCAGGATGAAGTAATCGAAATATTCCCGGAACTCGGCGAACAGTTACGCGGTAAAATCCCGTTTACGTTCATTGGGGCAAGCAACAACGACGCCACTATCGACGATGCGCCTTTGCTGCCGTTGGCAGAGCTTAATATCGGGCATTTCCGCAACAGCGCGGACAATGAGGAGTCCAGCTTCGTTGTGGGCCAGCCCACTCTGTTCATCGCCCCTGGTGAGAACATGAGCATGGAGCAGTGGAAAGAAGCTAACCCTCACGGCGTGCGCATGGGGTCACGCTCGGGCCACAACATTGGCTACGGCGGCAATGCGTTTCTGGTTCAGGCGGGAGAGAACAACCTCGCTAAACAGAACATGCTGGATAAAGAGAATCAGGCTATTCAGATTGGCGCGCAGCTTATTACCCCGACGCAGCAAATCACCGCTGAATCGGCCCGCCTGCAACGCGGTGCTGATACGTCTGTTATGGCGACAATCGCGCGTAACGTAAGCACGGCGTACACCGATGCGTTGCGCTGGGTAGCTGCGATGCTAGGGCTGCGTGAAGGCACAGAGATTGAATTCAAGCTGAATATGGAATTCTTCCTGCAACCGATGACCGCGCAGGACCGCGCTCAGTGGATGGCTGATATCAACGCTGGCCTGCTACCAGCTACTGCTTACTACGCAGCGTTGCGTAAGGCCGGCATAACCGACTGGACCGATGAAGACATTCAGAACGCTATTGAGGATGCGCCTTTGCCTTTGGGTGCGGTTACTCAGGTAGCGGGAGAAATTCCGCAGTCGGCGCGGCAACAAGACACCGCTCAGCAGTAAGTTCACATATAGCCCCGAAAGGGGCTTTCTTATAGTATGCTATTAACTTTATCGCCACAGGGTTTATCTATGAGCTTACTTACGTCCCTAATCAGCCACCAGATATGGCTGCAACGCACCGCATCCGGTGAGGTGAAAGACCTCGCACCGTTCATTAAGGAGATGCGGGATGAAATAAAACGGCAAGTGCTGTTATTCGGTGATGACGGGCGGAGCACTGCGCGACTGAATAAACTGTTACTCGACCTTGAAGAAGCACTGGCAGGTCTTACGGGCGACTGGCAAACAAAGCTGACAGAAGACCTTAAGGAACTGGCAGCGTATGAGGCTGAGTGGAACGTAAAAACGCTGAACGCCAACGTTAACGCGGAATTTGTTACACCTACCGCGGAACAGGTGTGGGCCGCTGCTGAGTTCCAACCCTTATCATTAAGCGACAAGCCTGTTGACTTCACTAAGCTGATGTCAGGTTGGGGTGAAACGGAGGTCGCACGCCTGGTAACTGGCGTTAAGATGGGCTTTGTGCAAGGCCAGACAACACGGCAGATTGTTAAGAATGTTGTTGGTGCTGGTGGTCTGGCAGACATCTCTGAACGCAACGCGGCTACAGTAATCCGCACTGCGTTGTCTCATGTATCAAACGAAGCACGTAACGCGACGTACCGCCAGAACGACGACATCATCGAGAAATACGAGTGGGTGTCGACGCTTGACAGCCGTACCAGTACGATTTGCAGAGCCAGAGACGGAATGACGTGGGAAATTGGTAAAGGGCCGATGCCCCCCGCCCATCCGAACTGTCGATCGTGCACGGCACCGGTAATCAGTTCAGAGTTCGACTTCCTCGATAAAGGCGCAAAACGCGCGGCTAAGGGCGCTGACGGCGCTACTCAGGTAAACGCAGACACCACTTACTACGAGTTCCTTAAACAGCAACCGGCGTGGTTTATTGATGAAGCACTAGGGCCGGTTCGCGGTAAGATTTTCCGCAACAGCGGTATATCGCCAGAAGAGTTTCGCGTAATATCTGTAGATGGTTTCGGGAATCCGCTCACGCTTAAGCAGATGGCGGAACTCGATAAACGTGTTGCTGATTATCTGAAAGGGGAATAATTATGGGCTTTTTCAAAGTAACAGATGTACCCGCGCGCCGCGTAGTCCAGTACGCCCGCGTGTCTGGCTCTGGTGGGAACGTGGTGTTTATTGAAGATGAAAGTGTGCTCGGTACGCCGGTAGACGATATGCCGTTCGCTGACAAGACGGGTATCGCACTTCCTGCGGCGGGTATGCTTTACGAGATTCCGTATCTGGCTGATGCGGGTGATGTGTATTTCTCCGTGCAACCTAATGATGCAGAACTGGCAGACGGCAGCGCAACTATCACTGTCGAAGTTAAGGCAGGCAAAGCCCCATATGCGTTGACCTGGTACAAAGACGGTAAGGAAGTGGTCAATGCCCCTGAAGAGGCTCTGTCTCTGACGGTTAACGCGGCCGGTGAATACTTCGTTAAAGTTACTGATGCCGATGGTGTAGAGGCTGTGAGTAAAGCGGCGAAGGTCACTAAGCCAGAATGATAAAAGGCCCCGTAATGGGGCCTTAGTTTTATTCATGTGTCGCTGCTCTAAAATTAAGTTCTCCACGAGGGATAAAACCTCTATCAGTTTTTACATAACAAGTTGCGTAACTATACTTTACCTCTCTGCCTGTGATATCTCCGTAGTTCTCGCACTCATGTTTATCTAAGCTGCACATCCCCACGGCAATTACCAGTGAAACTGCCAATGTCGTCAATACCGCGATAATTAAGTCTTTCATCTTTAAATCCCTTATCTCTCGTTTCGATAACTGAATAGTAGCCTATTATGTTGGGGCGCGCAAACTGTTTATTTACGTATTCCAGTTATTCCACAGAATTGTAAATGTTGGAATAAACTATTCGAATAGTTGACTTTTCACTGAAAATGTGCTAAGCTCCACCTGAGCTTGTGAAGTATGAACAAGCGACCGCGGCGCGGGCAGGTAACGGAGCGGGACGTAAGTCCTGAGTGTAGTTACGCTGACGCGTTCGGAAGGGCCATACTCTATTGCTTGTGTAAAAAGTAACTGGTTTACTGAGATTACGCCGTTTCTGTGTTTAAATGATAAGGACTAGCGCCCCGCTTTAAGGCGGGGCTTTACTTATCGAGAAAGGGGAAACATGAATCTTAAAGCAACGGTCGTAGCGGGAGCATGTTTCGTCGTCCTGGCCTACGCACACGGCATCTATCAATACCGCAGCGGCTGGAACGAAGGCCGGGAGAATCTCGTTTCGCAGCAACAACAGAAAGCACAGGCTGAGCTAGCGAAGAAAACACAACGGCAGCAGCAGGATGAATCAAAGGCTGCAGCCGCCGACAACGAAGGCAAGACGAAATCAGAGGTGATTACCCGTGAAGTCGTTAAGTACATTAAAACGCCTGGTCGCAGCGTGTGCACTTTTGACCCTGAGCGCGTGCAGCTCAAGTCCCGCGCCGTCGCCAACGCCAATTCCATCCCCGGATACGACGATGATGCAGCCGCCGTGCAAACTGGCGCCGCCAAGTAGCGACGCTGACGAGGATTTAGCTATTGACGTTCAGAACGCCGAATGTGTACGGCAACTGAGACTGAAAGTGTTCATGTTGCAGGATTACGTGAGGAATATTCTGGAATAGTTGCCTTGCATGTTGGAATAATTTATTCTTGACATGTAAATCCGGGTGGCCCGGGTTCCAACGTCCAGGGGGCATACTGACTATGAATCGTTTTTTACGTTATCCGTTCCAGGAAGAAGCTGGAGCAGAAGATAAAGCTGGTGGCGGTGACGCGCCGAAAATGTTCACCGCTGAAGAAGTTCAGGCGCTGATTGAGAAAGAAGTTGCCGGGCTTAAGGCCAATCAGGAAGCATTACTTGCGGAGAAGAAAGAAGCCGCTCGCAAAGCAAAAGAGGCCGAAGAAGAACGGCAGCGCGCACACCAGGAGGCGTTAAAAGCCGCCGGTAAGATGGACGAGTTTGAAAAAACGATTCGTAGCCAGTATGACCCGGTGTTAGCCGAGAAAGATGGTCGCATCTCCAAAATGGCAGAGCGCATCCTCGGCAGCGAACGTAAAGCAGTGTTAGGCTCTTTCGCGGGTGACTTTATCACCCCGGAAGCAGTAGACATTCTTGCTCCGTTCGTTAAGACTGAGTTCGAAGGCGATGACGTGGTTACTAAGTTTGTCGGTGCAGATGGCAACGTAATCACTACTGACCCGGAACAGTTCCGCAAATATCTGCGTGAACACAAAGCGTTTTCGCATTTGATTAAAGCAAATGCAGCTTCCGGCGGCGGGGCTTCCGGTGGCAAAGGCGGCGGGGCCGCACCAGCGTTTAAAGACATGAGTGAAGCGGAGCGTTTAGCTCTGTACAAATCGAACCCTGCCGAATTTGAACGGCAACTTAAAGCCCTGAGGAAATAATAATGGCAATTACCACTATCGGCGATATCGTAACTGGCAACATCCCGGTCCTGGCGTCTTATATGACCCAGGACCCGGTAGAAAAAACCGCGTTCTTCCAGTCCGGTATTCTGACCCCGACTCCGTACGCCGCAGAGATTGCTCGCGGCCCGTCCAACGTCGCTAATATTCCTTTCTGGAAAGCGATTGATACGTCTATCGAGCCTAATTACTCGAACGACGTGTATCAGGACATCGCCACCCCGCGTAATGTGCAGACTGGTGAGATGATGGCCCGCGTTGCGTACCTGAACGAAGGTTTTGGCCAGGCAGACCTGACGGTCGAACTCACCAGCCAGAATCCGCTGCAATCCGTAGCGTCCCGTCTGGATAACTTCTGGCAACGACAGGCGCAACGCCGTCTTATTGCTACTGCGCTCGGTCTGTATAACGACAACGTAGCCGCCACCGATGCTTACCACGAGCAGAATGACATGGTAATCGACGTGTCTGAGACTCTGGGCTTCGATTCTGGTGCGTTCATTGACGCTACCCAGACTATGGGCGATGCTCTGATGGGCAACGGCGGTGAGGTGCTGGGCGCTATCGCGATGCACAGCTTCGTATATGCGCAGGCGCGTAAACAACAGCTTATTGACTTCATCAAAGACGCTGACAACGACACCTTGTTCGCCACCTACCAGGGCTACCGTGTGATTGTTGATGACAGCATGACCGTGGTCGGAACTGGCGATAGCCGTAAGTTCATTTCTATCATCTTCGGCAACGGTGCTATCGGTTACGGCGAAGGCAACCCGTCTAACCCGCTGGAATACGAGCGCGAAGCATCCCGCGGTAACGGCGGCGGTGTCGAAACCCTGTGGACTCGTAAGACCTGGCTGCTGCACCCACTAGGCTACAGTTTCACCAGCGCGGTAATCACCGGTAACGGCACCGAGACTATCGCCCGCTCTGCTTCCTGGCAGGACCTGGCGAACGCCTCCAACTGGAACCGTGTGGTTGACCGTAAGCACGTGCCTATTGCCTTCCTGGTAACTGGTGTCGGGGCTTAAGGTTAAGATATAATCGAGAGGGACTTCGGTCCCTCTTTTCATTTACTAAGAGGTAAATTATGGCTAAGACCGGAAAAGGCTTACCGCGTAGTCTCCAGAATGTTGACTTTAGCGACCTGGATATCAGCGTAGGATGGGGAGAAGTAACAGGTAAACCGGCGGTAATCGCCGCAGGAGAAAGCCAAGAGGCGGCACGTACTGCTATTGGCGCGGGTACGTCAAGCCTTGTTATCGGAACAACTTCGTCTACCGCGATGGCGGGTGATAAGTTCGTTCAGGGTGCTGGGGTTACAGACGTCAGCGCGCAGACCGTTACTGGTGAAGACGCTGCCGCGGTTGGTGCGTCCGCACAGACCGCTGTTAACAACGTGGTGTCGCAACTAAACGCACTTCTGGCACAGCTTCGTGCCGCTAAAATCATCGCATCCTGAGGAGGATAAAAATGGTTGATGTAATCAAACGTCGTATTACCGGTGTTTCTGAAGACTATCCTGTTGATGGTCAGGTTCAAATCGACATGGAAAATATCGCGCCAGCGTCTTTTTCTACCGAGCTTGCGGCTACTACCGCTGTCACCGCGCCTAACGCGCTAACCCTTACTGTTGTGGCAACCGGTGGGCTGGCGCCGTATTCCTATCAGTGGTTCAAGGATAACAACGCCATCGCAGGCGCCACCGCAGCTACGTACACCAAAGCCACTACTGTCGCATCTACCGATTCTGGTACGTATAAAGTGGTTGTTCACGATGTGTATGGTAATATTATCTCCAGCAGCACTGTAGCAACTGTGTCTTAATACAACGGCCCTTCGGGGCCGTAATAAGGAAAGGTCATGGCAGATAATTACGTAATCCGCGAAAAGTACACCCACGTTGATGTTGTTGATGGTCAGGTGATGCCCGTTCGCGGTGTGGTAGAAGCAGATGAACTGGTCGCAACTCAACCGGACAACGAAGAAGCGCACAACAACGGCGGTGGTGCTAAGCGTCGTCGCCGTAAGTCAGAGGAATAATTTATGCCGCTAATCGTGGAAGATGGGTCGATAGTACCCGGCGCTGACAGTTACATTAGTCTGGCTGACGCCCGCGCGTTAGCGGCTAATTATGGTCTGGAGTTACCTGCAGACGATACTGCCGCAGAGGTGGCCTTACGTAACGGTGCTACTTATGTCGGGCTTGCAGAACCGCAGATGTGCGGTCGTCGTGTATCTGCCGAACAGTCTCTTGCGTACCCACGCACTGGCGTAACGCTAAACGGGTTCCCTGTAGCTGACAACGCCATCCCGAAACAGGTAATTCTTGCACAGGTAATCGCCGCCGTTACGTATGGCGCAGGCACTGAAGTCCGGGCTAACTCAGACGGTCGCTCTGTGCAGACCGAGCGTGTAGAAGGGGCGGTAACGGTGACATACTTCAACAACGGCAACAGTGGCGCTACGACCGCGATTACAGCCGCAGACGACGCCTTACGCCCGCTACTGTGTGGCGGTCTTAATAATGGTTTCTCGTTTAACGTGTACCGGGGTTAAAAATGGCGAAGACTAAAACAGAGATGTTTACCCTTATCGGTGCGAACCTCCCCGATAACACTACCGGACTTATTACCCCCGCAGCACTGCGCGAGGTGATGACCCACATGGCGGACTCGCCTATTTACGCCACTCCTGGTGTCAAAGAGGTTGAAGTTCTCCGCGCCGCGTCGACCGTGATACAAGCGCCTACCGCAGTAGATACCGCATTGCAGTTAACTTTCGGCTCTGCTAAGGGTAGCGCATCTGACCCGGTAATGATTAATGCAGCAGGGCTTGTCACATTCAACACCGCAGGTAACTACGCCGTTCGCATCAAGTTACAGGCCGGGCGCACCGGGGCAAGCGGCACGTCTATCCTGTTATCGCGTATTCTTCTGAACGGCGCTCAGTACGGCTCGCCAGCAGCTACTAAACTGGTAAGTGCAGACACCACAATCCCGATTGAATCACGCGTAGTTATTAACGCAACCGTAACCGCATGGGGTACAGCACCATCTGCGCTACTGGTTATCTCGAGACTGGAGGCCGCCTGATGAGCACAGCTTTCAGTAAACGTATGCAAGGCGTAGGTACGCGCCTGCTAACCAAATTCGGCAGCACGGTATCGCTGGTTCGCGCTGGCTCGAAAGTGTGGGATGAAGTTCTCGGGGAATACGTCTGGTCTGACGATGAAGTGTTGCCGTTAAAGGCCGTTCCGGTTCCGGTTAATGCCGGACTGGTGAACGGTACGACGATTAAGGCGGGCGACATGATTGTTAAAGCCGATTGCGGTGTCGTTCCTAAGATGGAAGACAAGGTACAATTTGGTGGCGAGCAATGGTCTGTTGTAGCTATCGAGAAGAAGATGGTTAATGACGATGTCGTGGCGTACTTTATTCAGGTGAGAAAATGAGTTTCGCGCTTGATGTCTCTAAGTTCGTAGAAAAGGCGAAGAAGAACCCTGAGAAGGTAATGCGTCAGGTGTCTATCAAGCTGTTTTCCGCTATTATAAAGGCGAGTCCGGTAGATACTGGTCGCTTTCGTATGAACTGGATGGCGTCTGGTAGTACTCCTGCTTCCGGTACGAGTCACGGTACCGATCCTAGTGGGGCGAACGCGATAAGCGCTATGGTTTCTACGGTGTCGGGTTTACCGGACTGGAGCGAGTTCACCCTGACAAATAACCTTCCGTATGCGGAAGTTATAGAGTTCGGGGGTTACGCTACAGGCTTCCACGGCCCTAAGCGCCCTTCTAACTTAGGCTCTAAATTTGTTGGCCCATTGAGGCCGAAAGCGCCCAGCAGAACAACCACAGACGGGTATTCACTCCAGGCTCCGCAAGGTGTTGTCAGGGTTAACGTTCAGCGGTTCAATAAACTGCTGGAAGAAGAAGCGAGGAAGTATAAATAATGGGCTACTTTGAGGACTTAACCAAAGCGTTCGATGTGCCGCTGGTAGCCTTCGGAACCACCAACGGCATCAAGGTCGCGCTTGAAAACATCGACGCACCGACGTCAACCGATACGCCGTATCTGGCAAGTTACATGTTGCTGGCGGATACAGAGCAGGCCGATTTGTTCTTCACGGAACAACGCTCAGGTATCTATCAGGTCGACATTAACTACGCATCGGTGAAAGGTAGCGCGCCAATCAATAAAATGGCAGACTTACTTAACACGGCGTTTAAAGCAGGTAAGTCATTTTCACGTAACGACATCTGCGCCGAGGTTCAATCGGTTAGCCTGGGGCCGCTGATTGTAGAAAACGGATGGGCCAAAAGACCATTGTCAATTAACTTTATTGCATTCACCAAGAGGCTGTGAATATGGCTACAACTCCTTTTAAGGGCGCGAATACCGCGCAATTCTATGTGGCGGAAACTACCCCTGGCGTAACACCGACTAACCCTGTCTGGTCGCCGTTGCGTAACACTGGCGGTGTTCCTGCCATTACCCGCGACACGCTGACATCCAACGAACTGGATGGCAGCCGTGAAACTACATCCATCCGCACCGGTAACAAACAGGTTAGCGGAGAATACGCTATTGAGCTTAGCTCTAAAAGCCAGGACGACTGGCTGGCGGGTGCTTTAGGCTCTACGTGGCAATCAGGGGTATCGCTGTCCGGGCTGTCGATTACCGTCGCCCCAGCAGGTAAAACATTCACCCGCGCGACGGGTAGCTTTATTACCGACGGTGTTGAAGTGGGTGACCTGATTGCGTTTACCGACTTAACTGGCGATAACGCCAAACCGTTTATCGTAACTGCGGTAACGGCTACGGTTGTTACTGGTGCAGGTATCCAACACCCTCTGACCGTGGAGAAAAAAACCAGTAAGGCTAAGACAGGCGATAAACTGGAAACAGGTAGCAAGTGTAAGACGTTCTCTATCCTGACCTGGTACAAAGGTCAGTGCGGCGGGACTGACGCGTACACGCTGACCAAAGGCGTGGAAGTTTCAGGTTTTACCATCGAACAGGCTGTTAACGCGATGGTAACTGGCAGCTTCCCATTCATCGGTCGCAGTCAGGAGATTCTAACCCAGCAGCCGTCCGGTTCTGATTTCTCTCGGGTGACATTCACTGATGAGCCGTTCTCTTCGGTTGACGTTTCTGTGTTCGACGGTTCTACGCCGTTGCGTTGCGATACTCTTACCATAACCAACGACAACGGTGCTTCCGCGCAGTTTGAACTCGGCAACACTAACGTTGCATTTGTTGAGCGTAGCCGCGCGGCTAACACCTTCTCCATCTCCGGTAAGCTGTACGATATGGCTATGATTCAGAAGTTTATCAACGAACAGCAGGTAGAGATTAACTCTATTCTGGCGGGGGTAAACGGGGCTATGTCTTTCAGTTTGAAACGTGCAGAGCTTACGGCGGTTACACCAGAAATATCTGGCCCGGAATCAATCACTCAGTCTATTGAAGGCCAGGCTACGGGCAACCAATACCAGTCGTCTATTGTTATTCAGCGTATCACCTACGCATAAAACTAAGGCCCCGTTTGGGGCCTTTTTCTCACTCATCAATATTACTACGGTACTCCCGTAACTTTTCCAGACTTTCAATTGCTTCCGCTAAGTCAGTTCCTGTGTCTTTGTGCCCCCGTAAGCCCATACATAACAGCTTCTTCAATGCGTGTTGTAATGCCGGATCGCGGATGTCGAAGGCGCGCAGCACATCGTAAACGTCTACTGTCATAGTGCTGCCGTGAATGTTTGTCATTGTGCGGTTGTATTTTGAAGTCATAAATCACTTTCCCTACTCATGGTTTTCATGGAAACCGTATTTACTCTCGGCGGCTTTACGCGCAGCAACCGCTACATCAAAATCGTCGTAAAGCCCTAAATGCACTTGTTTGTAGTTAACTTTTATAAACGCGCGCCACTTACCCGCGGCTTTGTGGAAACTTACGCCTGTAGCCCCGGATTTATTTATCTTTCGCATAGTTTTATTTTTACTGTTCCCTGTATTGTCGGTGGCGCGTAGATTTTCTATTCTATTGTCTAGCCTGTTATGGTTTATGTGGTCTATTTGAGTTTTCCTGTCTAAGTTGCATTTATTATAAAGACACCATGCTATGCGGTGGACATACACTGTTTTACCACCCATACCGCAGCACAGATAACCTCTTACACCAACCGTACCAACCTCAGCACCAGTAGATAACCTGGTAACCCTCCCCGTCTCAGGGCAGTATTTAAATTGTTTTGAAACATCAAGATATTTCATCTTAGCATCTCCGGTGAGATTGAAAGCCTACCTACTTCCCCGAACTCTGAACTATAGGTTATGACATTAGCGGACCTCTTAGACATCCACCCGCCGCGAGAAGCATATGCATCTTTCGCCGCGAGAGTGCGATGTTGCTCCACTACCATATTCCTACTTTCTACGATCTTTTGGTGGTGGAGATGCCCAACATGTGCGTAACTGTACTCGCTTTCGCCAAATGCTTTTCTGAACTTAGCTATCATAATGGGTTCGACCACCTCAAACCGGCATTTATGCCCGTGTGTAAAGAACAGTGTCGTTTTACCGTGTTGCACCATCTTGTAAACATCCGGCGACGTATCGACGAACACACGTGGCTCGTTGCCATACAGCGTACTGAACATCTCCGCCAGCCAAATCATTCCGCTTTCGTCGTGGTTACCTTGAACGATTAGCAGCTTCACGGTTTTATGCTTAACCAGCGCCATATCAACAACACGGCGGACCATGCGAATCATGTAGCGGACCAGTTTCTGGTAGCGAGTGTCGGCATCCAACACATGGCGCGACTCCGGCGTAACGGCGTCAAGACTATCGAAGTGGGCGAAGTCGCCAAGAAGATTAATAACTCCCGTACCCGCATCCGGCGCTTTCTGAAACGCGGCATCAAACCATCGAGAGAACAGGTCTTCCGCAATCTTCATATCCCAGTCGTCGCCGCTCTCGTCAGCCCATGCCAGCATACCGAGATGGAAATCGGACACGGTGTACAGGTTAAGCAGCTTGTCGTCACGTTTGGCACGGGCGGCTTTAACTGGCGAAACGGGAGTAATCTCTGACTTCATGCCCTCGATTACGGCTTTCATCAAATCAACCTGACGTTCGGCATCGGTGTCGGTTTTAACCCATTGCAACTTAGTGTTGCCAAACTCGTCCACCAGTGACGACGTGCCTTTAATCTTGTAGCCGTCTGGCACAAGATGACTGACGTCACGTCCGTGACCTACGCCTTTCTTTGCCAGCTTCGCTTTACGGATGCGGATAACGCGGTCTGAGATGCCGTATTTACGGGCGATGTCTACATTCCTCATCCCGGCGTTCAATTCTTCCTGTAATTGCTCGTCGGTTATTTTCTTCTGGGCCATGCTTACTTCCTCGTGTTTAGGATTTGTCTTATTTAACCACAGTGCATTCCTTTAAATAAAGGTGACTATTTACTTTCCGCGCCTATAGACCAGCCTGTCATAACCATCTGCATTCTTGTCGCGGTCATGAGACTGTAAAACGCATCTCCGTTTTTCTCTACTGAGCGAATTACAGAATAGGTTACTGCTTGTGGGGGTAGGCCAGATTTACCGACCTCTACAGCGGCCTCACACTCACGAACAGTTGAATCTTTAAACGCCTTGACCAAAGCAGGGTCCGCCTTAGCAAACACTCCCGAGGTAATAAGAACAGACTCACTGAACACCTGCTCGCAAGGCGACCCAACGGCAGAAAAAGACAGAAACCCCAAAACTAATACTAATTTACGCATAATTAACCCCTCGTTAAGCTACAGGTGAATAGTACCCTATTATATTGGGGTGCGCAAGTAATGTGCTAGAATAATTTTGCGCCTAGTGTCGCACACGAAAAGCGGGTGGTTCCCGCCTGGCGCATTTCCTTTAACCAGTAACCTCTTAACCAAAGGATTAAAGAATGAAACTTTCTGATTTTTATTTTGCGGACCGTCATGCCGTTGGCTCCAAAATGCCTATCTTGCTGCCGAGTGGCAAAGACTCCGGCGAATGGTTGCAGGTCATCGGGCCAGATTGCGATGCCGGTGTTCGTGCAGGCCGCGCTTATACAACGGCAATCCGTCGCCTGACAGAAGAACTTGCGCCATTAGATAAAGAGTGCGAGGCGCTGAATAACTGGGCGCGCTATAACGATGAGAAGGGTTGGCGGGTGATGGACCTGAACAAGCAGCTTGCCGTGGAAATTGTCATCGATTGGTCATTCGACGAACCTTTCAGCAAAGAGGCGCTGGCTAACCTGTTTGACCAGTACAGCGGACTGGCTGAAGCCGTAGTTAAGCACCACACCGATAGCCGCGAGAAACTCTCGGAAAAGTAAAAGCGCTGTATGAATTTGCGCAATGGTGTTTTGTTGACCGTCACAAACGTAAGCAATTTGATGACATCGCGGCAGGACACCAGGCGGCTTTGATTGCAATGGGCGTGATTAAAGAACCGCAGATGAAAGAAGCGACGGGGCCAGAATGCCCCGTTTCTCTTATCGATGTGTTCGAGAAATACCGTGCCATTAAATTCCTACAGCGCGAAACAGATGATACTATCGTTATAATCCCGCGCGATGCGCTCAAATGGCAAGATTTGGTAGCGTTTCGTGATGTCGCCGGTTACGGCATAAGTTTGTTCGAAGCCGAGGTTATCATGGGCTTAGACGGAATATTTGAGGGCAGAGAAGATGGCTGATACGGCTTCCCTAATTGCCAGAGTAAAAACAGAAGGCGCTGACGTAGCCGCCAAACAGCTTGACGCTATGGCGGCATCCGCAGACCGGGCGGACACATCTGTAAACAAACTAACGCCTGACGTTAATAAAGTAAACTCCGCTACGTCTAAAGCGGCCTCCGACGGTTTCGCTAAGTTCCGTAACGCCGCAGGGCAGGTTGGCTTCCAGGTGCAGGACATGGTAGTCCAGTTGCAATCCGGCACGTCTGCATTCGTAGCAATCGGGCAACAAGGTTCGCAGCTTGCTGGTGCTTTCGGACCTGGTGGTGCGGTGCTCGGGGCTGTGATTGCTCTTGCTTCGGCAATCGGCGGTGTCCTGTACAAATCGCTAACCGAAGCAGAAGGCAGTTCAAAAGACCTCGAAGCCGCGCAGAAACAGTTAAAAGACACCTTCCAGCAAACGGCGTCCGGCTCTCTTGAACTGACAGACGGCCTTATCCAGCTTACCCAAATCAGCAGAGAAGCAGCGGAGACTCAGCTTGCTCTGGCTAAGGCTAACGCGGACCTTATCGCGCAGCAAACCGCTAAAGCTGTTCGTGAAGATGCCCAATCATGGGAAACGTGGAAAGCCTCCACGGCATCGGCGATTAGCCAGTATGATGCATTGGTCTCTAAGGGCGCAGATGTAGGCGACACATTAGAAAAACTCGGCGGCACTTACGAGGGTAACATCGTAGGCGTCAACATGCTGGCGCAGAATATCGCGGAGCTTAGCAGTAAGTTCGGAGTTAACCGTGACCAGGCGCTGGAGATGATAGCGGCGCAGAGTGCGTTTAACAAAGAACCAACCGCCGAGAATGCTCGTCGCATCGCCGATGTGTTTACCGACTGGCTCGGTAACACAAAACAGTTGAACCCGGAACTTATCCGCCTTACCGACAACGCCAACAAGAACGCCACGGCACTGGAGAACGCGGAGAAGTCGGCAAACGCGGCGGCGGAGGCCCAGAAGAATCTCGGTCGTAACGTCAACTCAACCGCGCAGAGATTCCAGGAACAGAACGAAGCTATCGTCAAAAACCAGCAAATCGCCATCTTAAGTGACCGCGAGCGTATCCGGGCGCAGGCTGAACTGGATAAGCAGGCGTTTGCTAAACGTGAAGCTGTCACGAAAGAACAGATAGCCGCGTATAACGCCGCCCGAGACGCGGAAGCGCAGCAAGACATCGCCCGCATCGACAAGGCCGAGAAAGAGAAGGCAGACCGCGAGGCTAAATCGAACGAGGAACGTCTGGCGGCGCAAGCCAAACGTGAAGAAATGGCGGCTGAACGACAGAAAAAAGCGGCGGAAGATTTCCTGGCTACTGTCGACCGCACAACCGGAGACGAAATTTCACGTATTACAGCGGCAGAAGAACAGAAACTGGCGAAACTTGAAGAGTTCAACCGCGCCGGAACGATAAGCCAGCAGCAGTACGAAAACGCCAAGACGCAGATTATGCTCTCTGCTGAACAGGCTCGGCAGGAAGAGCTGGATAAGAAAAGAAAAGAGCAGCAGGAAAAGCAGCAGAAAGGTGACGACTTCATGGCTCAGATTATGGGCCAGAACGCCACTGAGCTTCAGCTTCTCGACATCCAGGAACAGCAGAAACTGGCGGTAGCGGATAAGTACCGCGAGCAGGGTTTGATTAGCGAGAAGCAGTATCAGGCCGCTCTTAACGCCATCAATGCGCAATACGCCACCAAGCGTGCCGATGCAACGGCAACGGCCTTTGGTAACATGGCAGCAAACATCGGGTCTGCGTTGGGCGAGGCTTCTGGTGCGTATAAGGCATTCGCTATCGTACAGGCCACTATAGCCACGTACACCGCAGCTATTGAAGCGTATAAGTCAACGGCGGCTATCCCTGTAGTTGGCCCGTTCCTGGCCCCCGTAGCCGCTGCCGCTGCCGTTGGGGCGGGTATGGCGCAGATTTCCGCTATCAGGTCCGCGCGTGAACAGGGCGGTCAACTTGCCCCGGGGCAGGCTTCCACCATCGCTGAACGCGGCAAACCAGAAGTTATCATGCCCGCTGGTGCATCACGTGTGCGCACCGCGCAGCAAATGAAAGAGATTATGGGGCAAAACGGGTCTTCTTCCGGTCCGTCTAATGTTACTATTGTGAACAACACTAGTTCTCAAATCGGCAACGTATCCACCGAACAAGATGATGAAGGCCGTTTGCGTATCATCATCGAAGAGCAAGTTGCCGCATCTTTGCAGAACAGCAACAGTAAGATTAGCAAGGCCCGCAAGGCCACAAGAAACGCGCCGGGGTTTAAATAATGAGCGACTTATATTTCCCACGTAGCCTTAAGCCTATCGTATCGAAAGGCTACTCAATGACCAGACGCAATAACGTCTGGAGCGTAGATTTAGCAGGTGGCGGGGTGCGTCAGGGTCGTGACACGTATTACGACGTGTTCCCGGTGAGCGTAACCCTGATTACATCCGCAATGGGGCGGCAGGCGTTTCTGTCGTTCCTCGAAAAAGTCGATGGTGGTGCGTCAAGTTTCTGGATGGCGCACGACTTCGGCATGGGTATTGAGGATTATCAAGTCACCATCACGTCCACCATCGCCGAGTCCACCGAAGACGGCATTAACTGGACAATTACTTTCACGGCAACCGCGGAGAAATCTCCGTTCCAGAACCTAGAGAATCAGTGTCTGATTAACAATCTTCCAGATTTGTTCGGTTGCTACGGCGATTATTTAGGTAGTTTCCTTAAGATATACGCGAACTACGAAACGACGTTCCCGCGTATCTGGAGTAACGAAGGCCCCGCCGGTTATCCGCCGATTAACCTTCTGGCGTCGACTCTTGATAGCCGCATTGTTTACGATGGGCCACAGGTTTACTACATCAACCGAAATGGCAATCTTGTGCGGTCAGCCACCAATGAATGGCCTCTTACGTTTATCGATGGGGTTGCGGTTGGGCGCGTACCTCCTGACAATGGGGTGGTCAATTTTCTAACACAATCATCTAATCTTTCCGAAACATCGTGGAGCAGGACAAGAGTAAACGTGATTTGGGCCTCTGACGAACTGTCTACGCACTACACGTACAGCCTGATACCAACTGCGGTATCCGGAAGTCATTCTGTACAACAGATAGTTACCGGTAGTTTTATGGATGGATCAAAGTATACATTCTCTTGGTGTTTCAAGTCTTACGGGTACAGGTTTATACGGTTGCGCATATATGATGATATAGGGGTACTAGGCGATTCTGTTGTAGACCTGTCTGACGGCGAGGTGTCTTCCGGGGCGAGCGGCACTACTGTGACTAACCTCGGTAGCGGATGGTTCCGCGTAACAGAAACAATAACATTCTCGTCAGCTAGAGGGTCGGCATACTTAGGCATAATGGCATGGGTGTATAACTCCGCAACAGGGTCATCATTCATCGGAGATGGGGTTAGTGGGGTACTGTCTTGTGCCCCGCAAATGGAGCGTAGTAGTTTCGCGACATCACCTATAATCACAAACGCGTCGGCGGTCACTCGGTATTCTGCCTCGGCAAAAGTAGTAATGAACGGCGCGACAAGTATCGACATCACCTATTCCGACGGCTCCGTGATAAACGTTCAGGCTGTAGATGATTACGCGACTATCCCTCGGGCCGATTCTGCGTGGGGTAGTAAATATATCACTCGTATCGACTTTAATGTGGACGGTTAACTTATGGGCCAGGAATCAGTAGAAGCCGCTTATCGCCGTAAGCTGGCCTCAAATCCCGACGGCGAGATGGACTACATCACGTTGCAAATCAGCCACCCGTTGCTGTCAAAGACGTATTATCTTGTGCGCGGGTTACAGGAACTTACGGCAACACTGGAGACAGGCGAAACTATCACATTCGAACCTACCCCGATGGAGGCGTCAGGGGCTGCTAACAATAGTGATATGGACCAGACGACCACGTTTACTTTACCGGATATCCTCAATCAACTGGACGATGAGATGGATAAAATCCCGATGAGTAACACCGAGTTGCCGAAGTTCGTCTTCCGCCGTTACGTCAGCACCGACCTGTCTTATCCGGCTGATGGCCCTGTCGTATATGAGTTACAGGCTATCAACCAGGAGAAGGGCGAGTTCTCCGCGGATGTCGGTACACCTATGCTGAACCAACGAAGCACTGGTATACTGATGACACCTAAAGAGATACCGTTATTGCGCGGCCTGTTAACCACATGAATATTAACGACTACACGGGAATACCTTACGACTTTCGCAAACGCAATTGCTGGCATCACGTTCGCATTGTCCGCGCGGATGCCGGGTTAGAAACCCCGGCGTTCGACGTTACAAGCCCAACGGCGATTAACGAAGCGTTTGATGAAGGACATCGCAACACAAAGGGGCTTACAAAAATTGATAAGCCTGAAAACTTCTGTGCGGTGCTTATGGGGTATCGCCGTGGCGGTCGCATCGTGTGGCACGCTGGAGTTTACTTCGACGGGATGGTTAGCCATTGCGAGCTTGCGTCCCGTCAGGTACGGCTGGACAGGCTGGCGGACCTCAGAGACACGTACACGGAGATTGAATTTTGGCGATAATCCTGCACTACACGCGAAACGCTGATGGCGCTTTCGACCGTACAAAACACGTCGGGATGCCGATGGAGTTTGTCGTTAACCGTATTCCTGACGGCGTGCCGGTGCGCGTCTACCTCGGTGAGATTGGCGACGATACGGATGTAACCGACGACTTCGACGCGCTTAAAGACGAAGACGCTGTGTACCACATTATTGAGGGTGTGGGTAGTGGGGCACTTGGTGCCGTTAGTAAGGTGTTCGGTTTTATCCTCAAGCCAATTGCCAAGCTGTTCGGTCTGAACATGTCCGCAAACGCCAACTACACGGCGACTAACAACCAGACAACGTCGCCGAATAACAGCCTTACAGACCGCTCAAACAAGCCTCGTCCTTACGAGCGCTCTTATGACATCTGCGGTACTGTGCAGACAATCCCTAATGACCTGATGCAGACGTATAAGGCGTTCAACTCCACTGGTGCTTTGCTGGAGTATTCGTACTACGACGCGGGGCGCGGACATCTGCATATTGAGGCGGATGGCGTCACAGAGGGTGACACCCTGATAAGCGACATTACTGGTTCATCTGTTGCCGTGTACGCGCCGTATACGTCGCCGAACAACACCACATCCCCGCAACTACAAATCGGTGACGTCATTGACCAGAAACTCTATGTGACATATTCCAATGACGACGTTGACGGTATTGTACTGAAAGCGCCAAACGACATCGGAGCTAACCCAAGCGCCGACGGGACCGCTAAACGTATCTCAAACACCGGCTACATTTATGACCCGTCTGGCGACTCTGCTTTTTCTGAGTTTCTTAGTGTTGGCGATGTCGCGGTGCTGAGCAACTTTGACGTTGCTGACGTCACTAACCTGAACGGCTCGTTTGAGGTTTTATACGTTGACGACTTCGAAGTAAGATTGGATGTAACCAGCGCGTCTAACTGGGCGGCGTTGACCAGCGGGCAGACGTACACGCTAACAGAGCGTTCAGATACGTTTATCGGCCCGAGCAACACATATGACGTATCCCTGACCGACTGGTACTACATGGTGCGCGGAGAGGTTGACCGTGTGCTCGCTAACGTTGCCGGGCAGAACGGCCTCTACAAATACGACGGCGGCTATAACCGCACCAGCGTAACCGTAGAACTCCAGTACCAGATGATTGACTCTCAGCGTAACCCGTTGAGCGGTATTTACACAGTACAGGCTACGATTACTGGTAATAGCACGGATTACGTCGGTACGTCTATCTACGGTCAACTGCCGACCGCGTCCCGTTTCCGCGCCCGCATGCGCCGTATAACGAATTTCGACAAGGGCTACGACGGTACGGTAAGCGACGAGATAACCTTCATTAACTTGTACGGGCAGTCTCTGGACACAACCCCACACTACGGAAACCGAACTACCGTACATTGTGCCCGTAAACAGACGCCGCGTGCCGCGAGTATCGACAACCCGGAACTGCGTATGATTGCTACCGAGATGTGCTACAAATACCTCGGTAATGGGGTATTCGATACAGTAATGTCGCCAAACACGCAGGCGGTACAATCACTAATTCGATTGGCTCGCGACCCCGCGGTGGGTAATCTGGAACTAACAACGGCAAACATGGACAAGTTACTCGCCGTGCAGGAAGAAATTGAGTCGTATTTCGGAAGTGAATTAGCGGGGCAGTTCTGCTACACGTTTGACGACTACGACACCACAATGCAGGACATCGTTCAGACTATAGCGGAAGCCGTGTTTTGTACTGCGTACCGTAAAGGCGCGGATATTATGCTGCGATTCGACCGTCCTGTCGCGGGACCAGAGATGGTGTTCACCCACCGCAGCAAAACTACCGGTACAGAGAAATGGACGCGCACGTTCAACGATTCTACTACCTACGATAGCCTGTCATTCTCGTACATAGACCCGGATACTAACGTACAGGAAACGATTTATATCCCGGAAGAACTCGGCGCAAACACTGAGGAGTATGAATCGAAGGGCGTGCGCAACTACCAGCAAGCGTACTGGCTTGCGTGGCGTCGCTACCAGCGCAACACGTTAAGTAAAGTTGTCGTAGAGTTCGAAGCTACGGAAGAAGGTGCTCTCGCTACCCCTGGCGGTGTAATCAGCGTTGTTAAAGGTTCTCGTATCGCGCCACAGGACGGCTATGTTGTTGCCGTTAATGGGCTTACACTGACGCTGTCGCAGCCTGTTACGTTTACCCCGGGCGATGACCACTCCATCATCCTCAAGAAGCGCGATGGCTCTGTACAGAGTATCTCCGTTATCAAAGGAAGCCATGACCGCGAGGTGATTATGCTCTCTGCGCCGGAGGAAGCAATCTACACGGGGAATAGCGCACTAAAAACTGAGTTTTCATTCGGCAACGAAGCAAGGCATAATGCTCAGAAGATAGTTGTTTCTTCAATCGACCCCGGCGACGACCGCACTGTCAAGATTACTGGCTACAACTATGACGACGGATTCTATCAATACGACGGCGTCGCGCCATACGGCAGCGGTTTCTCCGACGGATTCAGCAATGGTTTTAATTAAAGAGGACTCTATATGTCAAGCGGATGTGGTGACGTTTTAAGCCTGGCGGATTTACAAACCGCCAAGAAACACCAGATTTTCGAAGCCGAGGTTATCACCGGTAAATCTGGTGGGGTTGCCGAGGGTGCTGATATTGATTATGCGACAAACCAGGTTACTGGTCAGACACAGAAGACGCTGCCCGCTGTGTTGCGCGCCGCCGGCTTTTCTCCCGTGTCGTGGGATTTCTCCACTGGCGGTACGTTAACAGTTAATGACCGCGACAAAGTGGTGTACGACCCTGTAAGTAAAACGTGGTACTCATACGCAGGTACACTGCCTGTTACGGTTCCGGCGGGCTTTAACCCGGTGGGAAACGCTAACTGGAAGCCACAGTCGGACCCATATCTACGCGATGATTTAGCAAACACGGACGATGTGCAACTCGGCGACGCCATGGTCGGGGTTAAATCTGTACTAGCAGGAGCCGTTGGGAGAACCCTACATAGCAAGGTTAGCGACGCGGTTAGTATTTACGACTTTGGTGCCTCGTGGGACGGAGCATTACACCCGTTAAGTGAGATATTCTCTACTCTCACCGCGGCTCAGATGGTATACCCCTTTGTTACTAGTCTTACACAGTCGACCGATTACGCTGCCATACAGGCCGCATGCAACTCCAAAAAGACAGTGCTAATCCCCAAAGGAACAGGCTTCGTTAACTCCACCATCTATTTCAATAATAGCGTCAGAATCGTCGGCGAGAACACCGACGGCATCAACCGTGCCCAGTCGTTTATATCCGTTGACGGAGATATATCCCTTTTTGCGCTCGCTCAGGGTAGCTCTTCCGGCGGAACGAAAATGATTCAACTGTTCATCGACGGACTGTATATATTCTACAACCCAGGAGATACGCCGACCGTCACGACCGGAAATAGTGGGAAGATAGCATTTAATTTCTACTCCACTGAAGCCGGGACTACCGGTCTTGAAATGTCTGAGATTAAAAACTGCACAGTACATGGTGCATGGCGCTGTTTCTCCGACACCACCGGAACTTACCTTACTAAGTTACAAAACGTATGGGCGCGAAATTGTCACGATGGCTTTATTAAGGCACATGGGACTACCATTTTGATGGAGACTTGCTACGCATCCGGATGCGTCTCGCCTTATCAATTTGGTTCCGTTATGTCTGTAACTATGCTCAACTGCGCTATGGACCAATCTGCGATAAGCGTGTCCAGAGGGTCTTACGGGAGCGCCGGGCTGCATTTCATTAACTCGCACAGCGTTAACATCATGGGATTTGATGCTGAAGGAAATATCATTTCTACAGATGGTGGTGGTGATTCTTCTCTTATCCATTTTGAGAACACAAACGGCAAAATATCCGGACTCACAGCATGGCAAAATCAGTTAAAAACTGTACCCCCGGCGGCAAGTGGTGTCGTTTCTTTCATAAAGGCATCCGGAACAAGTCAGGTTATAATCGACTCTTCTGAGGATGACTTGTCGGAGAACGCAATCCCTTACACCGGAACTGGATACCCCGCCACGTTATACGCTAAGGACGCAACATCCCGAATTGACGTGTACAGCGGACGCTGGCGCGCGCCTGCAGGCGGTTCCCCTGCTATATCAGTAGTTAGTCAGGGTAATGTTAACTGGTTCTGTACCCCAATATCCGGTCTTGTATCAGGTGGATATACACAACAAGTATCATCCACTGGTCTACAGACCCCTGGTTTCTACACCGCAAAAGGGACGAAATCAGTAAGTGCTAGTACGCAAACAACATTGTTTGCATTGCCAAATATGCAGGGGATGTATCTCATTAGTGTATGGGCTTCGGGTAGCGGAACAAACTACTCTTCTACCCAACTAGCTATGTATGATGGGTCATTAACTCTAACGCCATTAAAAGCCGGAGCATTCATAACATTTTCGGCATCGGGAAGGAATGTAGCGATAACAAGTCAAGGCTCTACTACATTCAACTGGACCTACACCAAACTAGGATAAAACTAAGGCCCCTAACGGGGCCTTTTCTCTACTCTTCTGATAACTTCTCCAGTATGAACGCCAGTTGCGCATTAGCGGCGTCTCTTTGCTGACGTAGTCGCAGAACCTCCTCCTCAAGTTCCCTAATACGTTTTTGCAATGCTGGAATTGGGGCTATGATGCTCATCTGGTAAATTTCCTCGCAAGATACGTTATTTCTTCTTCTTCACAAAGTTCATCGAGGTCGTTAGATACAAATCCTCTGGTGAATGTTTTGCTGAACTTTAAGCCCGCTTTATCATTGTCACCGGCGCACACCCATTCATACGGCAAAAGTGACATTTGCTGCCGTAAGTCAGCTGGTATGTTCGACCCCAATGCGCTAACTGCATTAAACCCGCAATTCATCAAAGCAACAGCTTTAAATATGCTTTCGGTAACAAATACCACCCCGCTACTTGGCAAATACTCAAGTCCCCATAAACACGGCCTTGTTGTTCGGGTAAAGTACCGCGCGTCTTTAGGGTTTTTACAGTTCTTTTCAGCATGTGGCTTGTAATGCTGGTATCCTCGTAGCCTACCGTCAAAACCCCACAAGTAGAATGTAGCAACGCCAGGGGCTAAGACTACCTGGAGACGGTCTGCGTCAAAACCTCGTGACAGCAGATGCGCCTTAAGTAGTAACTCCTCGCCATCCCTCATTTCTTACCTCGTCTCTTCATGTAATTAAGCAACTCTTCCTGTACCGATTTCTTCTCGTCCGTACGCGCGGCAACAACCTCATCCAGTGTGTCTTTAGCGACGATGTGATAGAGGAACACCGGGCGCTCGTGCCCCGCCTGCTTCTGGCGAACAGGGCCTATGCGCTCGACAACCTGCAAATAGTGTTCAAGGTTCCAGCCTTGTGAGATGAACGCCAGATGATGCCCGCCGTCCTGTAAATTCAAACCATGACCGGCTGACGCGGGGTGCACGCATAAGATTTCGATTTCACCACGGTTCCACGCTTCCATCTGCTTATTACCCTTCGCACCTTTGGCAAACGCCTGAGCTTGCGGGAAACGCTTAAGGATGCGCTCCAGTTCGTGCTTAAACTGATAGGCCACCAGTAACGGTGCACCCTGTAACTCCTCAACAATTGACTCCAGCGCATCCAGTTTCGTGTCGTGCACTTTCTCCCATTCTTTGGTTGCTTCGCCGTCTGACCCCGACACATATACGGCACCGGATGCAATCTGCAAACACTTCGACGTCTTCGCCGCGGCGTTAGCCGCTTCAACCTCCCCGCTCTCCAGTTCCGCGAATAGCTTCTCCTCCATGTCTATGTACGCCTGACGTGCTTTCTTCGGCAGGTCTATTTCGACCGGTACGATAACAGGAGCTTCACAACCAAACCACTCGGCAGGGTCGATGGTCAGGCTGATGTCTTTCATCTTCTGATGAATTTCATTATCAGCACCCGGTCGTGCGTGATATTCACGAGCCATCGCAGATTTGCCCTTCTGTACCGAGTTAAACCATCGGTCGGTGAATGCCGTGTACGAAGAACCAAGGCGCTCGCCAGCGTCGATAAACCAGTTCTGTCCCCACAAATCCTTGAGGCCGTTTGGCGACGGTGTGCCTGTAAGGTTGATGAAACGCTTAACCTTTCCAAATGCCACTTTGCTGAGCGCCTTTGCACGCTTGCTACCGCCTGAACGGCTGCGGAACGATTTAAGTTTCGTGCTTTCATCGGCAACGATAACGGTAAAAGGCCAGTCGTCCTTGCCGTAGTAGTCAATTAACCACTCGATTACTTCGTAGTTAATGCACACCACGTTAGCGTAGGACTCCAGCGCCGCGATGCGGCGCTTCTCTGAACCAGTCGCATCTACGACACGCAGACAAGGAAAGTTCCATTTCTCTTGTTCTGCGGGCCATGTACCTGATGCAACGCGCAACGGGGCGAGGATTAACACACGGTCGTCGTCATTAAGTTGGCCGTTGCGGAACAAGCGGTTAAGCACCCACATGGTTGAGGAGGTTTTACCCCCTCCCATGCCGCACCAGATATTACAGCGCGGATGTTGTAGCATGAACGAAGTCATGAGCTTCTGGTACTCTCGACGGATAAATTTGGACATACTCAATCCTTAACGTAGAGTACCAATTCCTTACACCCGAACGCCGTAACGTTACCAGTTACGTCCTCGATAACCAGTTTACCGTTCGACTCGACGAACACCGTATCAACGGCAACAGGCTGGCGTGTCTTAACGTTGAAAATCATGTCACCGGGTACGATGTCACGTGCTGGTTTGCGGTCATATTCATGTTTCATTTCTCAATTCCTTATATTGTTGGTGTATGGCTAACTATAATAGTTCGCTATTAGGTCGTCAACCTGTTTAAACGAACCAACGACAAAAACATTCGCGCCACGTTTACGCATCCGCTCGTGTTCACGTATCTGGTGCGGGTCGGGCTTCGTGCTTTCGTCTTTCTTAACCTCAACGAACCAGATGATGCCGCCGGGGAGAATTATCAGCAGGTCGGGAGCGCCGGAGCGCCCCTCATAAGACAGCTTACGAACGAGGCCGCCAATGGCCTCGAATCGCTCTTTTGCGTATTTCTGAATCTTGCCTTCCGGGGTCATCAGTCCGTTACCTTGCACAAAACGGCAACACTTAAAAACACGGCTACGATTACCATAATAAAGGTAAGCATTGTCATAATACGCACCCCTCACGTTTTGTATGCGCAATACCACAGCGCGGACAGATTCGACTGTCTTCTTCGTAGAACCAGTAAATTTTCATTCCAGCACCCACAGATAAATTGCGATTAACATGCCCGATACGGCTGCCATCATGCCGTATTGCCCCTCGTGACAGTAGACACCGGCGGCGAATCCCGCCAGTACCGCGATAATCAGTTTACTTAGCATTCTAACCTCCGTGATTCTCATGAAAGCCGTAGCGAACAATCGCGGATTTCCGCGCACAAGCAGCGTCAAATATATTGTCATAATGGCCTAGGAATATAAGTTTACCGTCAACGAATATCCCTGCTTTCCATTTAGCCGCCCGTGCGTTCCAGTGCACACCAGTGAGGCCTGACTTGTTATCTTTTCTGCGAGATGCGTTTCGGTTATTATCGGTACGGGATACTTTCCGAAGGTTGCATGCACGATTATCATCCAGGATATGATTTATATGGTCTACTTCATCATCAGGCCCTAAACGATCATTGTTATACATCTCCCATGCGATACGATTAGCCCTGTAACTAACTCCCCTGACGACGATACAGATGTAGCCCCTCTTACTTGGACTACCGGCTTCGTCTCCAGCGTTTATACTGTGTCTCGGGGAATACCTCCATCGTATCTTCCCCGTGTCAGGTTCGTAGTAGAAATGGTCATGCCAATTAATTAAATCTCCCATAAACCACCCCATCATCATTTAGCATATCTGTACATTTCGCTACCTTCCGCTACAAGAGGGAACCCCTCCGCCCACTCCGGCAACGCACACATTAATTTTTCCAGTTCAGCCACCGTGTACTCAGGTGTGTCTGGAGTTTCACACACTAATTCATCGTGTACCGAAAGCACGATGGGATACCCGCCACCCTCAACATTAACCATCGCATATGCAAGTAAATCACGGCACAGCGCCTGAACAATGTTTTCGCAGGCCTTGCCGCCGTGTGTGTACAGGGTAGTCCATTGGCGGGTTAACTGGTTTTCGCCTTGATACTTGATTCGCACATTCGTGTTTACCCGTCCGTCTTCGTCTGTTTCCTTTGTCACGCTAACGCCAATTCCCGGATACGAAAGGATACGGCCTGACGGCAACTCCATACACAACCACCAACCCGGAACCTTCCTGCCCGACGAATCGAATTCAACAGTACGCCATATACGGATGGCCCTTTCCCCATTCTTGCGCAAGTGTGCTCCTGCCCAAAATTCACGACCAGGATTACGAACAGCGGCTAATATTCCGTCTTTAAGGTCGCGCCAGAACGCTACTGTTTCGGGGTGTGACTCGCGCCACATACGCTTGATAGCGTCGCAGGTACGCCACACTTTCTTGTCCAGAATAAACGATGGTCTGTCATCCTTTTCACCCGGGTGTGGCGGTCGCTTGGCTTCCTGAATACGCGCCCACTCATACCCACGTGCGGTAGCAGCCCATATGTGGTCAGGGAAAGTCCCGTCCATTGTTTTTGCCATCTCAATAAGGTCAAGACCTAAGTTTTTAGCGAACGTAACGAACGCCCCTACGCCCCCCTCGTAGCCGAGGCCCAGTTCACAGGCCTTGCCTATCTGTCTGATTTCCTTAAAGTTTTTCTTAATGTCATCTGGGTCCATTCCAAACATCTTGCCTGCGGTTACACAGTAAATATCCAGCCCGGCGCGGAAGGTATCGAGCGCGGTTTCTTCACCCGCCAGCCATGCAAGCCCACGGCCTTCGACGTTAGAGTAATCGGCAACGACAAACTTACGCCCGGCTTCAGGTATAATGCAGCTACGCACCGTTGATGCCGTTAGCTTAGCTACATCAAATCGGCGATGTGCGCGGCCCTTAAGTAACGCTGAAATGCCTTTATCCAGTTCATCATCGTGGTAGTACCCGCGTGCCAGGTTCTGTGGTTGGAAGCCTTTACCCGCCCACCGCAAAGTGCGTTTTGCCCCACCGTACTGCAAGCAACCACGGCGGCGGTCGTCAGACGAGCGACCTAACAGCAGCGGGTTATATTTCGTGGACGCAGTGGACGCTGCTCCGAGGCGCATTTCGATAATCGCGCGGGCGTCATCCGGTAAGTCCTCGTCCGCCAGCAGGTCGTTAAGGGTAGACTTCTGTGCGTTGTGAATGCGGTGCGCAGGGGCGAGTTCACGCAGAATCGGCAGGAAGTCTTTACCGGTAAGCGAGCCGCCGTATTTGCGCTGGGCTTCTTCTTGCAACTGCGCTTTGTGCTTCTCTACGGCCTCAATCGCGGCTTCCGCCAGTGCGACATCGACCTTAAACCCGCGGTCATTGATTAACTGGTCCAGCTCAAGCACACGGTCCTCAAACTCCGAGTTACCCCACCGCGGCAGCTTATGAAAGACTTCACGCATCGCAGTGATGTCGCTAACGGCGTACTTGATGAACAGCGCCCACTCATCCGGGTGTGTTTCGGCGGTGTAACGACGGATTTTGTAGTTCTTCGGTGTCGGTTTAGAGAAACGCTGAATCAGCGCCTTGCCGCGTTTATCTTTTGCATTGTCCGCAGATACGCCCAGCACTTCGCACAATGCATCAAGAGAACCCGGCAGCGCGTGGCGAAACGCCCAAATCATCGTATCAATGGTGTTGCTTACCGGAATATCAAAACCCCAGCAGTGCTTCATGACAAGACGATCGAACATTGAGCCGTTGTGCCACACCATCTTAATTCGGCTGTTTGGCTTCGCCAGACGGCGTAACGCGCGGTGCAAATCTCCCGGCATGTCGCTGCCGTCCGTGCAATCCCACACCTGCACAGGCTCGTCATCGAAAGCATAGGTACAGATTAACACTTCGGTTGACGGGTGTTCGGCGTAAGCGTAGGAGCCGACCTTCTTTAAATCGGCTTCGGAGAATGTTTCAAAGTCTAAGAACAGGTAACTCATTATTTTCGACCCTTAGTAAAAAGGCCCAATGAAGGGCCTTAATTAAACAGATTCAGATATTAACCACGGCGACGACGTTCGCGGCGCGGTGCTTCATCTTCTTCGTCGTCTTCCAGGTCATTGACGCTTGCTGCAACTTTAGAACCGCCAAACGCTTTACCTTCGCCGACGTATTTAATCGCCAGTAGGTTAACACCGAGAACTTTGTACTTCTGGCTAAACCAGACTTCCACACTTACGTTAGCAACGCAGCCGCTGTAAACCTGTTCACCTTCAATCTGTTCACCTTCAACGTTGAAGTCTGGCTCTACCTGAGTTTCACCTTTTTTAGAGGTTACAATCAGCGGCTGTTTCTGCGCCTTCGCTTTGAAGTAGAAACCTTCCGGGAAATCTTCAAAAGGATTATCACGCTCGGCGATGTCCTTAATCGCACATTTATCCATGTGCTTACCTTCGCCGTAGTTTGACTTCATCCACTTCTCGGCAGCGGCGGCCCCCAGTGCTTCTTCTACAACCGCATAAACGGTGTCATACATTTCGTCGATTTGCGCATGGTCAGACGGCAGAATGATAGTCGCGCTGTACTGGCCTTTAGTAATAGAGCCGTCGTCGTTTTCACGGTCTTTTTCGCGTTCGAATACGTTAACCCATGCAGTGTTTACTTTACGCAGATTCAGCTTAATACCCATTTCCAGATTCCTCAGTTTTTCAGTTTACTCCGGGAAACTGCCCGGCCAGTGATTAGAACTATAATAGCTAACTATTCAGGTGTCAACACTTTATTCCAAATCTTCTTCACTAACCTGATTCCACTCAGGCCGTTTGTCATCTGCAGTTGCAACACATGGTGCGCCCGGCTTACGTGTGATAAACGGCTCAAGCGCTGCCATCTCATCCGCAGAAAGAACTTTTGCTGCCTCCGTGGGAGACATCAATACCTTTTTTTTGAGAATGTCGCCGTGTGACACTTCAATCGCATCGGCGTCTTTCCACGCACGATTACCCGGGCGGCCTTCAACCAGCTTGTACCCCGGCACTTTCTTACCGGAATGCAACGCGGCAGACATCGCTTTCTCAACCTTGTCGATGTGCTGACGCAACAGCGGCAACTTCTCATACTCAGCTACGAGTTGCTCTGGTGTCAGTTCCAGTGCAAAATCGTCCTCCAGTTCTCCCGCCAGTACAGAATTAACCGTCTTTGTACGCGCGGCGCACTGTTCCGAGAACCGGCACCACTGGCAACCATCCACCGACGGTTTGAAGTCCGACGCTTTCAGGTTCTTCTTGCCACGGAAATAGGCATCAAGCGCTAACAGTGCCCGTTTCCGCGCGAACTTAGCGAACAGTTCAAGACCTTCAACTGAGATGTCCCACTCCGACGCACCGCCAGCGTATGGCTGGAAGATAACCAGACGAACAATTGTGATGCTATAACGTCTCTTGAGTCGACGATAAACACCGAGAGCGTAAAGCATAAGCTGCTTGTTTTCTTTCGCTTCGACACGATGCCGTCCTGTTTTCAGGTCGCCGATGATAAGCATATGCTCTTCGGTGTTAGCCAGTTCCTGTACGGCAACAAGGTCAGCGGTTCCGAACGTCTCAACGCCTTCGTAGCCCGGATGCAATACCTCAGTAAGATTGACCCGCATTTCCAGCTTGGCGTAAGTCGCTACATCAATAATCGCTTTGCAGTAGTCGGTGTACTTGCGCACCTGCTCAATCATGTCCGCTGTAATCAGTACCGCACCTTTCATCGGACTAATTAGCGCCTTAATCTGGCCTTTACCTTCATCCAGCACGTAAGCACCGACTTCTCGCTCTAACGGCAGCGCAGTGCCTTTGATGTACTGGTTTAAGTGCATCTCCGCTATGGTGTGCATAGCCGTGCCTAATACAGCGGCTTTACCGGACGTATTAGGAATATCTTTTTCACAAGCCAGTGATGCCGCGCAACTTAACCACTTTTTAGCGCCAGACGGCGACAGCAATGCGTGCACATCATTATTGCCGCCGCGTTCTTTTAGAATCATACCCTGTTCTCCCACTGGTCAATTAAATGTCGTGTCTTGTGGTCACAATGCATAACCCATCCATACATCGACTCGAAGACATAAAAGTCTGGCTTGGCGAATGTTGTGCGCTTAATCTGTGACACGTGACGGCCTATATCTTTAGGCCGCGGTACTTTTCCTAAGTAGGCCATCTCTTCCATCTGGTGCGCACCGGACGGCGCGCGCAACAGCCACAACGCCCCTGTGTTGTCCCGCCTGTCAACGGCGCGGTAGAGTTGGTAGATCATTTCTTTACCCTCACAGAATTAATCCACGAGAAAACGTCATCCATAGAAAAATCACCGTCGAAAACTTTTTGTGTTTTATCCGACTTTTGTACATACGTAGGACGTTTGTTATCTATCGCATGGAAGCATACAAAGTTATCTGTTTCTTCTATAACTCGCCCTGAAACCATAAGACCACTTTTCTTAGCTAAAATAGCCATAATTCCGACCCCTCAGTTAAAGCGGCCCGAAGGCCGCGAGATAGTTATTCTTCTTCGAAATACTTGTTCTTGATTGCTGTCAGGCGCTCCAGGTATTCAGCCAGGTCTTCGTCTTTAATCGCGGCAATCTTCATCTTCTTACCGGTGAACTCTTCCAGCAGTTCATCAGAATCATCGCACGCGGCATCGCTAGGACCTTCGTTAATCGCATCGTCGATAGCCTGAATCTGGTCGCGAAGAGACTGGTAATCAACTTCTTCCTTCTCTTCTTCCGGTTCTGGCGTCGGCTCCTCTACTTTAGCTTTACGCGTCTTTCGTTTTGGCTTCTCTTCTTCCGCCGGTTTAGTGTCAACGACGTCTTCACCTTCAACCGGGATTTCTTTTGCAACAGTAGGTGTGATTGTTGCGGTTTCAGCAACGACAACTTGTTTGGCGCTGTTCGCAGCAATCAGTTCATGGGCAACTACGAAACGTTCCAGTAATTTTAAGAATTGTTCTAACATTATTTGTTCTCCTGTTTATTTAACGCATTTTTATAGTATTCGTAGTAAACTACTTCACTTTCAAGCGGTCTAGATGGCTCACGCACCAGACAGGATGCTATCCCGCCATATATCTCTGCACAATCGTACGGCCAGTTTCCGGTAGAGTCGTAGAAGTCAATCGTCTCTTCATCTACAAACCTGTTACATTCCGTAGCCCCCGCGGGCCAACCGCCATACTTAGGTAGCTCTCTAAGCAGCAAGTCAATTAACTGCATTTGTTTCTCTCCTCTCGTTTGGTATGGGGTAACTATAATAGCGAACTATTCACATGTCAATGGGCTTTTCTAAAATAATTAATATGGTACTATTCACAT